>OBVO01001081.1_pt1 | contig 12764 bp, 10 predicted proteins | sample 1495151 | NCBI WGS metagenome assembly OBVO01 (sample SAMEA2580019, study PRJEB22360) | human gut metagenome | reverse complement strand
GTAGCTCGTCGGGCTCATAACCCGAAGGTCGTTGGTTCAAATCCGGCTCCCGCAATTTTTTATTTTAATAAGTAGTATGCCCAGATAGCTCAGTCGGTAGAGCAGAGGACTGAAAATCCTCGTGTCGCTGGTTCGATTCCGGCTCTGGGCATCTTTTTTATTTTATAAAGAAATTCAAAGAGTTAACTTTCAGAAAGAATGAAAAAACCGAAAGTTGACTCTTTTTTTTAATTCCTATTCAATAGGAATTAAGTATGATATAATAAAAATGAAAAAATATGTTTACAAAGGGATAAAAAATGACATCAATTTATAATAAGTTGAAACAACTACAATACAAAGAAGATTATCCTTTTCACATGCCAGGACATAAAAGAAATTTAAAGATCGATCCATTATTAGATGCGATTTCCAAAATTGATATTACAGAGATTACAGGATTTGATGATCTTCACCATCCAGAAGAAATGATTCGAGAATTGATGGATGATTTAAAACAGATTTATGGAACAAAAGAGAGTTATCTACTGGTAAACAGCAGCACTGCGGGGAATTTAGCTGCAATAGCTGCATTGTGTAATATTGGAGATAAGATACTGGTTGCGAGAAACTGTCATAAGTCAGTCTATCACGCGATAGAATTGTTGGGACTTGATCCAATCTATATTTATCCAGAGATTGATGAATATGGAATCTGTAAAGGCATTACGAAGGAACAGATAGAAAATATCATAACAAAAGAAACTTCAATTAAGGCAATGGTCCTTGTTTCACCAACATATGAAGGAAGAGTATCAGATATCGAAGGAATATCAGATGTTCTGCATCGAAATAATATACCATTGATCGTAGATGAAGCTCATGGGGCTCATTTTATTTATCATGAGGCATTTCCAGAGAGTGCAGCAAATAGCGGAGCAGACATTGTGATACAAAGTCTGCACAAGACATTGCCCGCATTTACGCAAACGGGATTACTTCATTTGTGCACAGATTGTGTCACAAGAGAAATGATGCAAAAGAAATTGTCAATATTTCAGAGCAGCAGCCCATCCTATGTGTTGATAGCATCAATTGAACAATGTATCCACATATGTAATGAAAATCGTGGATATTTTCAACAATATTACGAAAAATTGTGGATACTACGTGAAAAACTAGAAGAATTAAAATATATCAAACTAGTACCAACGGATGATATTGGAAAACTTGTGTTTTCGGTAAAAGACACGACAATATCTGGAGAAGAACTATTTGAGATTTTAAGAGACAACTATCATTTAGAGATGGAAATGTCAGAACTTTATTATGTGATCGCAATGACAAGTGTGTGCGATACACAAGAAGGGTACGATAGATTGTATCAGGCATTAAAAGAGATCGACAGTGAGATCACAAAAAAGAATACAGAGTATTTATTTTTGGAAAATGATTTTCATCAAAATAAAAAGATGTTAAAACCAGAAGAAGCTGCAACAAAAGATCGAATACAGATTGATTATGATGATGCAAAAGATGAGATTGCAGCGGAATTTATTTTTTTGTATCCACCAGGAATTCCACTTGTTGTGCCTGGAGAAGTGATCGATAAGTATGTGATCGATAAGATCAGACAGTATGAGCAATATAATATGAAAGTGATAGGACTGAATGATCATAAAATATATATAATAAATAGATGAGAGGATATAAATATGGGATTATTTTTGACCGTTGAAGGACCAGATGGAGCTGGAAAAACAACACAAATAGAATTACTAAGAGACTACTTATCTGACAAAGGTTATGATATAATAGTATGTAGAGAACCTGGCGGAACACCGATCAGTGAGGCTGTAAGAAATGTGATCCTTAACAAAGAATTTACTGAGATGGGACATATGACGGAATTACTGCTTTACGCAGCTGCCAGAGCTCAATTGATCGAAGAAGTCATTCGTCCGGCATTAGAAGATGGAAAGATCGTAATCTGTGATCGATTTGTGGAATCATCTGCAGTCTATCAGGGAATTGCCAGAGGAATGGGAATTGATCTTGTTTACAAAGTAAATCAATTTGCAATCGGAGATACGATGCCAGATCTGACGATTATGATCGATCTGGATGCAGAAGCTGGTATTTCAAGAAAGAAAAAACAGGCAGAGCTGGACCGAATGGAAAGCGAGACAATTGATTTTCATAAGAAGGTTGTTGAAGGATACAGACAACTTGCGAGCCTGCATCCAGATAGAATCTATACTGTTGACGGAAGTCTGACGATCGAAGAGATTCATCAGAAGATTGTTTCACAGGTCAACAAAAAATTTCATGGTAAAGGGTGATGTAGTATGAAGAGTTTTGATGCAATTATAGGACATAAAAAAATAATTTCTCATTTTGAAGAAGCAATCAAGACGGGAAAAGTTTCCCATGCCTATTTATTAAGTGGCGAAGATGGAAGCGGAAAGATGATGATCGCAAAGGCAGTTGCGAAGGCACTTCTGTGCGAACACAAAGATGGATGTGGAGAATGTGCAGCATGTAAGCAGGTGGATTCATTAAATCATCCAGATGTCATTTATATTACTCATGAAAAGTATGAAATCAGAGTTGATGATATTCGAAAAGGGATCAATGAGACGATCGATATTAAACCGTATAGCGGAGATTATAAGATTTATATCATTGATGATGCGGATAGAATGAATGCAGGAGCGCAGAATGCCTTATTAAAGACATTAGAAGAACCACCTGCATATGCAGTGATTCTTCTATTAACAAACAATAAGGATAGATTGTTAGATACGATCCTCTCAAGATGTGTGTCCATGACATTAGGAAGTGTCAGAGAAAGCGAAATTGAAGATTATCTAAAAGCCAATACAGGGGCAAGTCATGCAGATATCGCATTTGCAGCAGCATTTTCACTTGGGAATATTGGACGTGCATTGCATGTACTGGATACAGAAGAATTTAAAGATATGCTGAATGATACAATGAACGTGATCACTCATATGAAGAGTATGGAGATTTATGAAGTTGTATCGTATGCGAAGAGTCTGACAAAATATAAGAATGAGATTTATGATTTCCTTGATATCATTATGGTATGGTATCGAGATATGCTGATTCTTAAGACAACAGGATCTTTAAATCAACTTGTATTTAAAGATAAATACCGTCAGCTAAAAGATCAGGAGATTTATATTTCATTTGAGGGAATCAGTCATATTCTTGATGAGGTAGAAAAGGCTAGAAGGCGACTGATCGCGAATGTTAATTTTGAAGTGGCAATCGAAATGCTGCTTGTGACGATAAAGGAGAATGGTAAAGTATGGTAGAAGTAATTGGAGTGCGATTTCGTACTGCAGGAAAGATATATTTCTTTAATCCAAAGGAATTTCAGGTAAAGTCAGGAGACCACGTGATCGTGGAAACTGCCAGAGGAATTGAATTTGGATCAGTCGTTTCTGAGAGAAGACAGGTAAAGGAAAAATGCATCGGAGATGAATTAAAACCTGTTTTAAGAATCGCAACCAAAGAAGATGAAGAAAGGGCAGCGAAGAATAGAGAGAAAGAAAAAGAAGCATATAAGATATGCCTTGATAAGATCAAGGAGCATGAGCTTGATATGAAGCTTGTATCAACAGAATATACATTTGATAATAATAAAGTATTATTTTACTTTACGGCAGATGGACGAGTTGATTTTCGTGAACTTGTAAAGGATCTGGCAGCAGTGTTCAGGACAAGAATTGAATTACGACAGATCGGCGTCAGAGATGAAGCCAAGATGCTTGGTGGTATGGGAATCTGTGGAAGAAAATTATGCTGTAATACATTTTTATCTGAGTTTGCACCTGTTTCTATCAAGATGGCCAAAGAGCAGAATCTGTCACTGAATCCGACAAAGATTTCAGGAGTCTGCGGAAGATTGATGTGCTGTCTTAAGAATGAACAGGAAACATATGAGTATTTAAACAGTAAGCTTCCAAATGTTGGTGAGAAATTAAAGACAAAAGATGGCGTAGTTGGAGAAGTTCAGAGAGTAGATGTACTTCGACAGAAGGTAAAACTGATCGTGGAAGATGAGAATGGAGATAAAGAAATCCAGGAATATAAGATTGATGATCTTCTGATGAGAAAGAAAAAGCCACAAGGATGTCAGGGGTGCAGCAAAGGATGCAATAATAAGAATCAAGGATGTAATAAAGGACATGGAAAGAGAAAGAATTGATGATCTTGGGATCAATGGTTATCAGATCATCCAGAAAGAACAGGGATTTTGTTTTGGAATGGATGCGGTTCTTTTATCAGATTTTGCACAAGTTAAGAATGGTGGGAGAGTTCTAGACCTCGGTACGGGGACTGGAATCCTCCCAATTTTGATGGAGGCAAAGACGAAGGCTGTTCATCTTACAGGGCTTGAAATACAGCCAGAGATGGCGGAGATGGCGGCAAGAAGTGTCAAATTAAATCATTTAGAAGATAAGATAGAGATCGTAGAGGGTGATATCAAAGAGGCTTCTGCGATTTTTTCGCATGATAGTTTTGACACGATCACATCAAATCCACCATATATGATCGGACAGCATGGACTTAAGAATCCGTCGGAGACGAAAGCAATCGCAAGACATGAGATACTTTGTACATTTGCGGATATCACGGCAGCAGCTAAAAAGCTTTTAAAGAATAAAGGAAAGCTGTTTCTGGTACACAGAACATTCAGATTGTCAGAGATTTTATGCCAGCTGTCTAAGGATGGATTAGAGCCAAAAAGAATCCGTTTTGTGCATCCATACATTGATAAAGAACCGAATATATTTTTATTAGAAGCAGTAAAAGGCGGAAAGTCAAGAATGACAGTTGAGCCTCCATTGATCGTTTATCAAAAAGAAGGAAAATACACAGAAGAAATTTATAAGATTTATGGAATGAATCCGGAGGAATAAGCATGAGTGGAACATTATATTTGTGTGCGACACCGATTGGTAATCTGGAAGATATTACTTTTCGTGTGATAAACACATTAAAAGAAGTTGATCTGATCGCAGCGGAAGACACAAGGCACAGTATCAAATTATTAAATCATTTTGAAATTAAGACAAAGATGACAAGCTATCATGAGTATAATCGTGTGGAGAAAGCAAAAGTTCTTGTAAAGCAGTTGCAGGAAGGAAAAGATATCGCACTCATTACAGATGCTGGGACACCGGGAATTTCAGATCCAGGAGAAGAATTGGTAAGACAGTGCCATGAAGCAGGAATCACAGTTACTGCATTACCGGGAGCATGTGCGTTGATCAATGCACTGATCATCTCTGGGCAGCCAACAAGAAGATTTTGTTTTGAAGCATTTCTTCCATCAGATAAAAAAGAAAGAAAACAGATTCTTGATTCTCTGGAAAATGAGACAAGATCTATTATCATTTATGAAGCACCACATCGTTTAGTAAGGACTTTGGAAGAACTACATGAAGTGCTCGGAGACAGATCCATGACATTATGCAGAGAACTCACAAAGAAGCATGAGAGCGTTTTTAAATCAACGCTTGGGGAAATCCTTGCCTATCATAGAGAAAATCCGCCAAAAGGCGAATGTGTGATGATCATAGAAGGAAAATCATTTCAAGAATTAAAAGAACAGAGTCAGGAAGAATTTCTAAAGATTCCATTGTCAGAGCATATGAACCGTTATATGGATCAGGGATATTCAAAGAAAGAAGCGATGAAACTGGTAGCCAAAGATCGAGGTGTTGGTAAGAGAGAGATTTATCAGCAGTTGTTGGAAGAGGAATAAAAATATATCAACAAAAAAGGTATGGGAAAATAATATCAATTCCCATACCTTTTGTTTGTCTTTATTGAAATGATCCAAAAAATTACGCTTCAGTAATTTCGAATCCAGCAAGTTTAGCTAATTCAATGATAGATTTTCTTGAGACTTTCTTTCCTTTGTAGTCAATCAGATCATCCATATCTTCTCCAGTAAAAATATCTGCAGGATTATATTTCTTTAAAATAATCTTATCGTCATCTACAAATATTTCAAGAGGATCGCGTTCGTTCACATCAAAGTTACGACGTAATTCGATCGGTAAAGTAATTCTTCCAAGTTCGTCAAGCCTTCTTACAATGCCTGTACTTTTCATGTGTAAACCTCCTTAATGTCTTACAATCATTTTATATCTTAAACCATAGCATACCAAAATCTGGTTGTCAATTCATTTGTTTACTTATAAACTAGAGAATAAATAAGTATAATTAACAGATTTCAGCACCTGCTGGCATATCTTTATCTGGTGTTACAAGAGCTAATTCACCCTTATCATTTTCAGCACAAAGTAACATTCCTTCAGAGAGAACTCCTGCTAATTTGGCTGGTTTTAAGTTCACAAGTACCATAACTTTCTTACCGACCATATCTTCTGGTTTGTAATAAGCTTTGATACCAGAAACAATCTGTTTTACCTGGCTTCCGATCTTAACCTGAGAGCAAAGAAGTTTCTTGGATTTCTTCACTTCTTCACAGGCAATGATCTCACCAACCTGGAACTGCATCTTAGTGAAATCATCAAAAGTGATCTCATCTTTTGGTTCAATGTCGATGACAGTATCTTCTTCTACAGCAGCGTTTGCAGCTTTGACAGAAGCAGCCTGTTTCTCCATTAAGACTTTGGCTTTTTCCATAACTTCTTTCTCATCTAATCTTGCAAATAAGATCTGAGGTTTTTCAGTTACTTTTGTACCACTCTTGTAGTTTCCAAATGTTGCAAGGTTATCAAATTCAACCATAGATGTATTTAACTGAGCAAAGATCTTCTCAGATGTCTCAGGCATATATGGTGATAATAAAGATGCACCAATTGTGATTCCTTCAACAAGGTTGTATAAAACAGTAGCCAGACGGTCTTTTGAAGCTTCGTCTTTTGCTAATACCCAAGGCATAGTCTCATCAATATAACGGTTGCAGCGACGGAATAAGTTAAAGATCTCAGTCATTGAATCTGCAACACGAAGGTCAGCCATCTTCTCAGCAACTTTATCTCTTGTATCTGTCACAACGGCTTTCAGATCATCATCATAATCTCCCACAACACCCTTGTTTTCTACGATTCCTCCAAAATATTTGTTGGACATAGAAATCGTACGGTTTACAAGGTTACCAAGAATATTTGCAAGGTCAGAGTTCATACGCTCGATCATCAATTCCCATGAGATCACACCATCACGTTCGAAAGGCATTTCATGAAGAACGAAATAACGCACTGCGTCAACTCCGAAGAAGTCAACCAGATCATCTGCGTATAAAACGTTACCTTTGGATTTACTCATCTTACCATCGCCCTGAAGCAGCCAAGGATGTCCAAATACCTGTTTAGGAAGTGGAAGATCTAGTGCCATCAGGATGATTGGCCAGTAAATTGTATGAAAACGGATGATATCTTTACCGATCAGGTGAAGATCTGCAGGCCAGAACTTGTTAAACTTGTCTGAACTGTTTCCATCACAGTCATAACCGATACCTGTGATATAGTTTGTCAATGCATCTAACCATACATAAACGATGTGTCCTTCATCAAAGTCAACTGGGATTCCCCATGAAAATGATGTTCTTGAAACACACAGATCCTGAAGTCCCGGAAGAAGGAAGTTGTTCATCATCTCATTCTTACGGGATTCTGGCTGAATAAATTCAGGATGTGTATTGATGTGTTCGATCAGACGGTCTGCATATTTGCTTAATTTTAAGAAATAAGCTTCTTCTTTTGCAGGTTGTACTGGACGTCCGCAGTCAGGACATTTACCATCTACTAACTGGCTCTCTGTGAAGAAAGATTCACAAGGTGTACAGTATAAACCTTCGTATTCACCTTTGTAGATATCTCCCTGTTCATATAATTTCTTAAAAATCTTCTGAACCTGTTTCTCGTGATCTTCATCAGTTGTTCTGATAAAACGGTCATAAGAAGTGTTCATAAGATCCCAGATTCTCTTGATTTCTCCGGCAACATCATCAACGAATTCTTTTGGTGTTACCCCTTTTTCTTCTGCTTTTAATTCTACTTTCTGACCATGTTCGTCAGTTCCTGTCTGGAAAAATACGTCATAGCCTTCCATTCTTTTATATCGAGCAATACTGTCTGCCAGGATGATCTCATATGTGTTACCAATATGAGGTTTTCCGGAAGTATAAGTAATTGCAGTCGTAATATAATATGGTTTCTTACTCATAATGATCCTCCGATTTTCTGTTTCTATCTTTATAATTATAGTACATCTTGTGCGGATAGTCTATTTTTTTTCTTTAAAAAATAAGATATTAACAAGTGTTTATTTGGAGGTAGAAATGGAATTTGCAGGGAGATTGAAAAAGATCAGAATAAAGTTGATCATGATTGGAATTTGTCTGATATTTCTAGGAGGATATAGTCTGATCCAAGAATGGAAAGATCAAAAAAAGAATACAACAAAAAAAGTATTTGATCAGTATACGGATGCGTTTTTTAAAGAAAATATATCAACAAATGAGATCACGATGCATTTCTTTTTAGAAAATCCAGAAAAATATAGATTAGAACAACCAAAAAATCTTTATCCATCCATGAATCAGGGAAGTGTCTTGAATGAAAAAATTAAAATTTCAAAAGAAATTGAGAAGTTAAAAAAATTTAAACAAAAGGAATTGACGAAAAAACAGCAAAATACATATATGGTTTTGATGGATTATTTAAGAAGACAGAAAAATCTTTCGATGTATCCGTATTATGAAAGAATCCTTGGGAAAACATCTGGGCAGCAGGCACAGATTCTTCTGACATTAAGTGAATATCGTCTGAAAAATGAGAAAGATATCAAAAGCTATTTTCAATTATTGAAGGGACTGGATGGATATTTTGATTCACTGATCGAATACAGCAAGGAACAGGTAAAGAGAAATTTATTCCTATCTGATCAGTCTTTAAAAGAAGTATTGCAGCAGATTCAGAATGTCATAAAGCAAAAAGAAAACAATATGTTGGTTGCAACATTTAATTTAAGAATTGCAGATATTAAAGGAATTAATGCAGCTCAGAAAAAGAAATACTGCAGAGAAAATAAGAAATTGATCGGTACAAAGGTGCTGCCTGCTTATGAAAAATTATATTCCCATTTGCAGGCATTAAATGGAAATGGGAAAAATGAAAATGGTCTGTATTATTATAAAAATGGAAAAGAATATTATAAAGTATTGGTTGCACAGAAAACAGGATCAGATAAAACGATAGAAGAAATGATCGAAATCAGTGATCGATCCATTGAAAAATGCCTTCGAAAACTTATAAAATTGCAAAAAAAGTATCCAAATATCATAAATGAATATAGAAATCATAAAAAAAATATAAAAATTGTGCAAAATCCACAAAATATACTTAACAAACTAAGGCAAAAGATGGTAAAATATTATCCAAAGGCACCAAAAGTTAGCTGTAAAATAAAATATGTGCACAAAACCATGGAAGAATATACCAGTCCTGCGTTCTATATGGTACCAGAGATTGATTCTTACAAGGAGAATGTAATTTACATTAATAAGGCACAGACTGCAGAGTTATATCCAACTTTGGCACATGAAGGATACCCAGGACATTTATACCAGAATGTATATTATGCGGCAAGGAACGATGATCCAGTGCGCTATCTGCTTGATTATCCTGGATATTCAGAAGGATATGCAACGTATGTAGAAGTTTTTAGTTACAGTATGATGGATGCTGAAGGATATGGCGATATTTATCAACAGATGAATATGGAGATGTACGAGTACAATCTGGCACTTTGTTCAAGAGTTGATCTTGGAGTTCATTATGAAGGATGGAAGAAGAAAGATGTCAGGGCGTATTTAAGATCATTTGGAATGGATGATTCTCAGGCAGATGAATTATTTCAGATGATTATCGAGAATCCTGCAAATTATTTATCTTATTATATCGGTTATCAGGAGTTTTATGAGCTTTTGACTGATTATAAGAAAATGGCAGGGAATAAATGCAGCTTAAAAGCGTACCACACAGAGATTTTAGATGCAGGCCCATGTAGTTTTGACATTTTGAGAAGACGCATCGAAAGCAACCTATGAATGGAGGAGTAACTTATGTCAACAAAAGCTTATTACACACATGAAGAAATCGGAAAAGGAAAGCCTGGATTTTCAAAAACAAGATCCATTATTGAAGCAGCATTCTATGGAAATAACGTTGTAGAAGTAAAAGATTTAAAACAGGCTTATGAATTAGCAAAGAATTCGCCTGGAACGATCGTTACAGATATGCCAGTATATAAACCAGAAGCGATTGGTTTAGATGAGGGGTCCAAAGTTCTATTATTTAATGATGGATCAGTGACTGGACGCTGTGCAGCCGCAAGAAGAATTTCCAGTGAACCTGGTGTCGATATAAATGATCTGGATTTAAAATTAATGGATGCGATCTATGATACAAGATGGACAACAATGTACCATGCACAGGTATATATCGGATTAGATCCTGAATTTATGGTAAAAGCACATCTTTTAATTCCAGAAGGTGAAGAAAATATTTTATATTCCTGGATGTTAAATTTCCAGTATATGAATCCTGAATACAATGAAATGTATAAGAATTCACAGCCAGTTGCAGATGAGACAGATATCTATATTTTCTCAGATCCACAGTGGACACATGAAGAACATCCATTAGGATTAACATATTTTAATACAGACACAAACTGTGCTGCACTTCTTGGTATGAAATACTTTGGGGAACATAAGAAAGGTACATTAACAATTGCATGGGCGATCGCAAATCGTAACGGATATGCTTCCTGCCATGGTGGACAGAAAGAATTCAGATTAGATAATGGAGAGAAATTCGTAGCATCTTTCTTCGGATTATCAGGATCAGGAAAATCCACATTAACACATGCAACACATAATAATAAATACGAAGAGATTCAGGTTCTGCATGACGATGCATTTATCATCAATACAGAAACAGGTGCATCTATTGCAATGGAACCAACATATTTTGATAAAACAGCGGACTATCCAACAGGATGCCCAGATAATAAATACTTATTAACAGCACAGAATTGCTCTGCAACAAGAGATAGTGAAGGAAAAGTCGTTCTTGTCACAGAAGATATCCGTAACGGAAATGGTCGTGCGATCAAGTCCAAATTATGGTCACCAAACCGTGTAGATAAGATCAATGACCCAGTAAATGCAATCTTCTGGATTATGAAAGACCCAACAATCCCACCAATTGTTAAGATCAAAGGAGCTTCTTTAGCATCTGTTATGGGAGCAACACTTGCAACAAAACGAAGCAGTGCGGAACGTCTGGCACCTGGAGTAGATCCAAACCGTTTGGTTGTGGAACCATATGCAAACCCATTTAGAACATACCCTCTTGTAAATGACTACAAGAAGTTTAGAAAACTTGTAAAAGAAAGAAATGTAGACTGCTATATCATTAATACAGGAGACTTCATGGGTAAAGATATCAAACCTGCAACAACAATTTCCGCAATTGAGCAGGTTGTAGAAGGAACTGGAGAATTCAAACAGTGGGGACCATTTACAGATATCGAAGTGCTTGAGATGGAAGGATATGTTTCAGATTTCAATGATATGAATTATGTGGAAACATTAAAAGCAAGAATGACAGACAGACTAAACTTTGTCTTCGAAAAAGACGTAGAAGATGGTGGATACAATGCACTTCCTACACAGGCAAAAGAAGCTTTAGCAAAAGTTATTGGAGAAGCACACAATTTAGAAGTGGAAAATTCCAATAATTAAAGGTATAATACTCTTAAATCGTTGTTTAGGAGGTGAATTGATTGGATAAAGATCGTTTAAATAATATGGTGGTAGACTTATTCCACGGAATTTCATATGAAGAAGAGAAAGCCGTGATCACAGATGAGTTTAAGGATATTTCGAACAAAGATCTGCATATTATTGATGCGATCGGGATCAAGAAACCGAAGAATATGTCAACGATTGCAGGAGATTTAAACATTACGGTTGGTACACTTACAACCGCTATCAATAACCTCTTGAAGAAAGGATATGTAAATCGCAAACGCGGAGAGAAAGATCGCAGAGTTGTTTATATATCTCTTTCTGAGAAGGGGAGGAAAGCATACAGTCATCACAGAGAATTTCATAAACGTATGATCCAGGGATTGCTTGATACGCTTAATGAGCAGGAACAGGATCTGTTGGTGAAGGTTATGCAGTATTTTCATGATTACTTTCGTGAACATATGTAGATGTGTTTGACGTAGTCTTTCATTGTATGAGACAGAAATAAAATAAGAACCAATATTTATAATAAACCGGTGGCAACACGCATATTTTAAGAGCTTTTTTTACAAATCGCTTATCCGCGCCTGTTCCTTTGAAAACTCACTGAGTGCGAGCCAAAATGCCCGCACTTACGTTCAGACATTCAACCACAGGGCGCTGCGAATTTGTAAAAAACGCACTTAAAATATGCTAATCGTTGCCATCGGTTTATTATAAATATTGGTTCTTATTTTATTTCTGTCTCATACAACGGAAGGCTATTCAAATCACCACATAGTGTGTATGGGCGGTATTGGATTTAAATTTTATTGTTCATGGACGGAAGGAGGGAAAATTTTATAAGATAATCTTTTTTGATTCTGTAGATATTAAGATTTTTAATTCATTTCTAATAAATTTAATCTTATATTTTATCTAAGTAAAAATATCAAAAAAATATGGAATACATTCC
>OBVO01001051.1_pt1 | contig 13110 bp, 9 predicted proteins | sample 1495151 | NCBI WGS metagenome assembly OBVO01 (sample SAMEA2580019, study PRJEB22360) | human gut metagenome | reverse complement strand
TAAGACAACAGAGCTTGTTGGGGCATTGAAAGATGCAGTAAATATCCCGATCGAGATGCATACACACTACACATCAGGTGTTGCTTCTATGACATACATGAAAGCTGTAGAGGCAGGAGCTGACATCATCGATACAGCAATGTCTCCATTCGCACTTGGAACATCTCAGCCGGCTACAGAAGTTATGGTTGAGACATTCAAGGGAACACCATACGATACAGGACTTGATCAGAGTCTCCTTGCAGAGATTGCTGACTACTTCCGTCCAATCCGTGATGATTCTCTTGAGAGCGGACTGCTCAATCCGAAGAACCTTGGTGTTAATATCAAGACTCTTCTGTACCAGGTACCGGGAGGAATGCTTTCCAACCTGACATCCCAGCTGAAAGAGCAGGGAGCAGAAGATAAGTTCTACGAAGTACTTGAAGAGGTACCGCGTGTACGTAAAGATCTTGGTGAGCCACCGCTTGTTACACCATCTTCACAGATCGTTGGAACACAGGCTGTATTCAACGTACTGATGGGTGAGCGTTATAAGATGATCACAAAAGAGACAAAGGATGTTCTTGCAGGTAAATACGGTAAGACAACAAAACCGGTTGATCCAGAACTTCAGAAGAAGGCTCTTGGAGATGAAGAACCGATCACTTGCCGTCCGGCAGATCTTATCCCGGATGAGCTTGATACACTTCGTAAAGAGTGTGCACAGTGGATCCAGCAGGATGAGGATGTACTGACATATGCACTGTTCCCACAGGTTGCTGTTGACTTCTTCAAATACAGACAGGCTCAGCAGACAAAAGTAGATGCTACAGTAGCAGATACAGAGAACGGATCTTATCCGGTATAATCCTGACTGATTTAGTTAGATTATGAATTGAATAGAAAGACCAGAAGATAACAGATGGAAAGATTTGTGTTTTCTGGTCTTTTTCATTTGTAAGGAAATTTATTTGGTGGTATCATAGATGTGTACAATTTTGAATAATCAAGTTTTTGTAATATGAGTTTGATTGTTGGAATATATGGAGGCAGATATGAGTGTTTTAGACAGAATAGAGCGATTACGAAATGTAATGGAACAGCAGAAAATAGACTGCTATATCATCCCTACAGATGACTATCATCACAGTGAATACGTCGGTGATTATTTTAAATTCCGCGAATATATAACGGGCTTTACAGGATCAGCAGGTACCGCAGTTTTTACAAAGGATAAAGCGGGACTCTGGACAGATGGAAGATATTTTATTCAGGCAGAAGCGCAGTTGCAGGGGAGTGGGATCACGCTTTACAAATCAGGAGAACCTGGTGTTCCAACGATAGAAGAATTTTTAAAAAGTGAGCTAAAAGAAGGGGATGTTCTGGGATTTGATGGTCGTACAGTGACTTATGCACAAGGAAAACGATATTGTCATATAACAGATGAGAATGGCGCATCATTGAAATATAGCTTAGATTTTGCACAGAATATCTGGAAGGAAAGACCTGAAATGTCTATGGAATCTGTATTTTCTCTAGCGGATGAATATACAGGTGAAAAAATTGGATCCAAATTAGAACGAATCAGAGAAATAATGAAAGAAAATGGATGCAATGCACATGTTTTATCGAGTCTTGATGATATTGCATGGCTTTTAAATATAAGAGGAAATGATATTGCGTATTGTCCACTTGTTCTTTCTTATGCAATCGTTTATAATAATTCAGTTGAGCTGTTTGCTGACATTAGAAAATTCTCTGACGATATTGTGAATTCATTAGCAGAAAATCAAGTGAAGATTTATCCGTATGAGGATATTTATCACAAAGTTTCAGAAATGACATCAGAAGATAAGGTCCTTTTGGATTCTTCAATCATGAACTATAGTCTTTATCAGGCCATTTCCAAAGAGACGGTGATTATTGATAAGCAGAATCCGGAAATTCTGATGAAGTCAGTTAAAAATGAAACACAGGCAGAGAATTTGAGAAAAGCACATTTGAAGGATGCGGTTGCACATACAAAGTTTATGTACTGGTTAAAGAAGAATATTGGCAGAGTGGAGATTACAGAGCTGTCTGCTTCTGCCAGGCTGGAAGGATTGCGTGCAGAGCAGGAGCATTTCCTCGGACCAAGTTTTGGCCCGATCAGTGCATATGGAGAACATGGGGCAATTGTTCATTATAGTGCGGATGAGAAAAGCAATGTCCCTTTAAAAGAAGGAAAGCTTTTCATGACAGATACAGGTGGTCATTATCTGGAAGGGTCTACCGACATTACGCGTACGGTTGCACTTGGAGAAGTGGGGAACCTTGAAAAAGAACATTTCACACTGGTTGCAAGAGCAATGCTACGCCTGGCGAACACTGTATTTCTCTACGGATGCAGTGGTGCGAATCTGGATTGTATTGCAAGAGAGATCTTTTGGAAAGAAGGACTGAACTTTAATCATGGAACGGGGCATGGTGTTGGTTATTTATTGAATATCCATGAGGGACCGATCAATTTCCGTTGGAAAGAGGGAGAGAGGTCGGCTCCGGCATTGGAAGAGAATATGGTGATCACAGATGAACCGGGAATCTATATTGAGGGTTCTCATGGAATTCGTCTGGAAAATGAGCTGCTTGTCAGAAAAACAGTTAAGAATGAGTATGGACAGTTTATGAATTTTGAAATTCTTACTTATGTACCAATTGATCTGGATGCAATCTTGCCGGAGAAAATGAGTACAGAGGAGAAAGAAATGTTGAATCATTATCATAAGCAGGTTTATGAAAAGGTGTCCCCTTACCTTTCAGAGGAAGAACGAATCTGGCTGAAAGAGTACACGCGGGCTGTGAAGTAATCAGCAAGTCAGAGGTATGACAGAACTCTTATGTATCTGTTGAAGCTGCTGGACGGATAATGAAATATTTAGGGATTAGGAATAGTGTAAAAGAATGGAAACATCAGAACGCAATATTGAAGCGAATATGAATGAGCTGATCGGAAGGATCGAAGCAAAATATGAGAAGATGAGCAAGGGGCAGAAGCGCCTTGCAGAATATGTGAAAGAAAATTATGATAAGGCTGTATTTCTGACAGCAGCGCGTCTTGGAGAGATTGTGGGTGTCAGTGAATCTACGGTTGTACGATTTGCAACCCAGCTGGGATATAGGGGATACCCGGAATTTCAGAAAGCGTTGGAGGAACTTGTCCGTAATAAATTGAATTCAATCCAGCGTATGGAAGTGACCTATGGACGAATTACACAGAGTGAGATTCTCGAAACCGTTCTTCAGTCAGACATTGAGAAAATCAAGATGACCTTGTCTGCAATCGATCATAAGGCATTTAACTGGGCAATTGATACCCTTTTAGAAGCAAAGAGAATCTATGTTGTGGGAATCAGAAGCTGTGCACCACTTGCTTCTTTTATGGGATTTTATCTGAATCTTGTATGCGACAATGTAATTACAGTAAATACAAACAGTTCCAGTGAGATTTTTGAACAGATTATTCGAATCGGAGAAGGGGATGTGATCATAGGAATCAGTTTCCCAAGATATTCGATGAGAACATTGAAAGCATTGGAATTTGCGAGCAATAGAAAGGCAAAAGTAATCACACTTACTGACAGTATCCATTCACCTATGAATCAGTATTCTTCCTGCAATCTGATCGCAAGAAGTGATATGGCATCTATTGTCGATTCACTTGTTGCACCATTGAGTGTGATCAATGCACTGATTGTTGCGATTTGTATGAAAAAGCAGAAGGAAGTTGTTTCGACGTTAGAGACGTTGGAGAAAATCTGGGGTGAATATCAGGTTTACAGCGGAGAAGAAAGCAGCCAGGAAGGTGGCAGCGCAGGAACGAACGAGTCTTACAGACAGAATAAAGGAGAAGAATAGAGCATGAGTAATGTGATCGTAGTGGGCGGCGGGGCTGCCGGGATGATGGCGGCAGTTTTCGCTGCAAGAAATGGTCAGAATGTTCAGTTGCTTGAGAAGAATGAAAAGCTTGGGAAAAAGCTGTTCATTACAGGAAAAGGACGCTGCAATATAACGAATGCCGCTGATATAGAAGATTTATTTACGGCGGTGACAAGTAATCCGAAATTTTTATACAGTGGATTTTACAGTTTTACAAATCAGCAGGTGATCGATTTCTTTGAAGAACTTGGTGTGAAGACGAAAATTGAACGTGGAGAACGAGTTTTCCCTGTTTCAGATCATTCTTCTGATGTGATCGCAGCATTTTCAAGAGAGTTAAAATCATTAGGAGTAGCTGTTTCTCTTCACACAGAGGTGAGAGAACTGCTTTGTGAGCAGGATAAAGTGTGTGGGGTTTTATTAACTAATGGAAAGAAAATGAAGGCAGATGCTGTGATTGTTGCGACAGGTGGTATTTCCTATCCTTCTACGGGTTCTACAGGCGATGGATATCGTTTTGCGAAAGAAACAGGGCATAGAGTGACAGAACTCCTTCCATCACTTGTACCGATGGAAGTCAGACAATGGTATGCGAAAGAATTGCAGGGATTATCTCTTCGAAATATAGAAATTTGTATCACAGATGGGAAGAAAAAACTTTACGAAGAATTCGGAGAAATGCTTTTTACACATTATGGTGTAACAGGACCGGTTATTCTGAGCGCGAGCAGTGTGGTGGGAAAAACTTTAAGAAAAAAAGAACTTACACTTCATATAGACTTAAAACCGGCATTGAGTGAGGAACAACTTGATAAAAGAATCCTCAGAGAGTTTGATGCAAACCATAATAAACAGTATAAAAATTCAATCGATTCACTCTTTCCGGCAAAATTAAAGCCTGTTATGATAGAACTCTCGGAGATTGAACCTGAGAAAAAAGTGAATGAGATTACAAAAGAAGAACGACAGAGACTGGTTCATCTGATCAAGGATTTTACAATGACATTGACAGGGCTTCGCAGTTATAATGAAGCAATCATTACAAAAGGCGGAGTATCTGTAAAGGAGATCGATCCGGGAACAATGGAATCAAAAAAAATGAAAGGATTATATTTCGCCGGAGAGGTGCTTGATCTTGATGCAGTGACCGGAGGATATAATCTTCAGATTGCGTGGTCAACAGGGTATCTTGCCGGAATTAACGCAGGATGTGATTGAAATTTTACTGGGGAATGTCTGAATCCTGTGACAGGAAGAATAGATGTTGCTGGTCGCACATCGTGTGAACAGTAACGAATAGATTTGAAAATGGAATGTGGAAAGAAAAGATGGAGGAATAAAAATGGGATATAATGTAGCAATCGATGGACCGGCAGGGGCAGGGAAAAGTACAATTGCAAAGCAGGTTGCAAAAGAAAACGGATATATTTATGTAGATACCGGCGCAATGTACCGTGGATTGGCCATTCACTTTCTGAATCTTGGAATTGATCCAAAAGATACAGAAAAGATTATAGAGGCCTGCAAAGATGTGGAAGTAACGATTGGTTATGAAAGCGGAATCCAGCAGATCTATGTAAACGGAGAGAATGTTACAGCAAAGCTTCGTACAGAAGAAGTTGGAAATATGGCTTTTATGACATCTGCGATTCCGGAAGTCAGAGAAAAACTTCTGGAACTTCAGAGAACGCTTGCAAGAGAGAAGGATGTGATCATGGATGGAAGAGACATTGGTACCCATGTGCTTCCGGATGCAGATGTAAAAATCTATCTTACAGCAAGCGTAGAAATCAGAGCAAAGAGAAGATATAAAGAGCTTGTTGAAAAGGGAGTACAGTGCGATCTGAAAGAGATAGAGAAAGATATTGAAGAAAGAGACTACCGTGATATGACAAGAAAGATCGCGCCACTGAAAAAAGCAGAGGATGCAATACTTGTTGACAGTTCGGATATGACACTGAAAGAAGTTGTAAACACGATTTCCAGATATTGTCATAGATAAATTTGCAGGAGTTGGATAGAATGAAAGTAATAAAGGCGAAATCAGCTGGATTTTGTTTCGGCGTTAAGCGTGCAGTGGATACAGTTTATGAACAGGTGGAAGAGAATCAGAATCTTCCAATCTATACGTATGGTCCGATCATCCATAATGAAGAAGTGGTGAAAGATCTGGAGCAGAAAGGTGTGATTGTTCTTCGCAGCGAAGAAGAGCTGGATACACTGGAAAGAGGAACCGTTATTATCCGCTCTCATGGGGTGGCAAAAGATGTGTATGACAGACTGGAAAATAAGAAAATCCAGATTGTAGATGCTACGTGTCCATTTGTTAAGAAGATCCATAATATCGTGCAGAAACACAGTGAGATGGGCGAGAATATTATTATCATTGGAAATCCGGAACATCCGGAGGTTCAGGGAATTAAGGGATGGGCAGGAGATCATGTAGAGGTCTTTCAGACAAAGGAAGAAGCAGAAAATTATTCTTGTGAGCAGGGAAAAAAGATTTGTATCGTTGCCCAGACGACATTTAATTACAATAAATTTAAAGAATTAGTTGAAATTCTTGAAAAAAAGAGTTATGATGTAAGTGTTTTAAATACAATCTGTAATGCTACGAAGGAGCGCCAGACAGAAGCGCAGAGCATAGCAGAGACGGTGGATGCTATGATCGTTATTGGTGACAAACATAGTTCCAATACCCAGAAGTTATTTGAAATATGCCGCAAAGCATGTAACAATACGTACTATATACAGACACTTGACGATTTGGATTTGAATCAATTAGGGTCAGTGGAAACAGTAGGTATTACAGCAGGGGCATCCACGCCCAATAATATAATTGAGGAGGTTCAAAATAATGTCAGAATTATCTTTTGAACAGATGTTAGAAGAGTCATTTAAAACAATTCACAATGGAGAGGTTGTCGAAGGTACAGTAATCGACGTGAAACCGGATGAGATTATCCTGAACATTGGATATAAAGCAGATGGTATCATCACAAAGAGCGAATATTCCAACGATCAGTCTCTTGACCTTACAACAGTTGTATCTGTAGGTGATACAATGACAGTTAAGGTACTGAAAGTAAATGACGGAGAGGGTCAGGTTCTTCTTACATATAAGAGACTGGCTGCAGAAAAAGGAAATGAGAGACTGCGCGAAGCATATGAAAACCACGAAGTGCTGAAAGCTACAGTTACACAGATTCTTGGCGGCGGTATTTGTACAACAGTTGATGAAGTAAGAGTATTTATCCCGGCAAGCCTTGTTTCCGATTCTTATGAGAAAGATCTCAGCAAGTATGAAGGACAGGAAATCGAATTCGTAATCAGCGAGTTCAACCCGAGAAGAAACCGTGTGATCGGTGATAGAAGACAGCTTCTTGTAGCAGAGCGTGCTGAGAAGCAGAAAGAGCTGTTCGCGAAACTCAATGTTGGTGATACAGTAGAAGGAACTGTTAAGAATGTAACAGATTTCGGAGCATTCGTTGACCTTGGTGGTGTTGACGGACTTCTTCACATCTCAGAGATGTCATGGGGAAGAGTTGACAATCCGAAGAAAGTATTCCATGTAGGAGATACACTGAAAGTTCTTGTAAAAGACATTCATGATACAAAGATTGCACTCAGCCTGAAATTCCCAGAGACAAATCCTTGGGTAAATGCAGCAGAAGATTTCGCTGTAGGAACAGTTGTTACAGGAAAAGTTGCACGTATGACAGACTTTGGTGCTTTCGTAGAACTTGCACCAGGTGTTGATGCACTTCTTCATGTATCCCAGATTTCAAGAGCTCATGTTGAGAAACCGGCAGATGTTCTTGCAATCGGACAGGAAATCACAGCTAAGATCGTTGATCTTAACGAAGCAGAGAAGAAGATCAGCCTGAGCATGAAAGCTCTTGAGGCTGATAACGCTGAAGAGACAGAGGAATAAGATATAAATTATTTTTTAGAAGAACCGGCCATTGGCAGGTTCTTTTTCTGTTAAAAATTCGACAAGATGTATAGCGAAAGATACAAGAATTATTACATATTTGCTAGATTTTCAGAGCGCATTCTAGTAAAATAAGTATTACAAAATTAAAATATTATTGTTGTAATGACAATGATAAAAGAAAGGAAGGAAATGAGATGGGGCTTTTGACATTTAAAGGCGGAATCCATCCGGATGATGGAAAACGTTTTTCAAAGGATCAGCCGATCAGACCTGTAGTACCTCAGGGTGAACTGGTCTATCCACTTTCGCAGCATATAGGAGCACCGGCTAAACCGGTAGTTAAGAAAGGCGATTGTGTGCTGAAAGGACAGTTGATTGCTGAAGCGGGAGGATTTGTATCTTCTCCGATCTATTCATCTGTCTCCGGTAAAGTGAAAGGATTGGAACAACGTTTTAATCCAACCGGATCCCAGGTGGAGTGCATTGTTGTAGAAAACGATGGAGAGTACAAGGAAGTTGAATATGAACCGGTAAAGCCTTTGGAAGAGATGACAAAGGAAGAAATCATTAATAAGATTGGAGATGCCGGAATCGTAGGAATGGGTGGAGCAGGATTCCCTACAAAGGTAAAGCTTTCTCCGAAGGAACCGGATAAGATAGAATATATTATTGCAAACTGTGCTGAGTGTGAACCTTATATCACTGCAGATTACAGAAGAATGCTTGAGTATACAGAAGATCTTGTCAGCGGAATGAAGGTCATCCTTTCTTTATTCCCAAATGCAAGAGGTGTATTTGCTGTAGAGGATAACAAGAAAGATTGTATTGAAAAGTTACAGAAAGCAGTTGCCGACGAACCAAGAATTGATGTGAAAGCATTGATGACAAAATATCCACAGGGGGCAGAACGTCAGCTGATCTATGCAGTGACAAAACGAGCAATCAATTCTACCATGCTTCCGGCAGATGCAGGATGTATTGTTGATAATGTGGAGACTCTGATTGGAATCCACAATGCAGTAATCAAAGGAAAACCGTTGATGGAACGTGTTGTTACAGTGAGCGGCGATGCAGTCAAAAAACCAGGAAACTTTATGGCTCCTTTTGGAATAAACCACAGAGAGCTGGTTGAGGCAGCAGGAGGTTTGAAAGCGGAACCGCAGAAACTGATCTCCGGAGGACCGATGATGGGATTTGCCATGGTGACAATGGATGCACCGGTTACAAAGACTTCTTCCTCTATTCTGCTTTTTAAAGAAGACGTTGTGGCAAAGAGTCTTGAGACTGCATGTATTAACTGTGGAAGATGTGTGGAGATCTGTCCAAGCAGAATTATTCCATCCAGACTTGCAGACTTTTCAAAGAGAAAAGATGAGGCATCTTTTGTTGCATGGAATGGATTGGAATGTGTGGAATGTGGTTCCTGCAGTTATGTCTGTCCGGCAAAACGTCAGCTGAAACAGGCAATTGGTTCAATGCGTAAGACAGCATTGGCGAATAGAAAGAAGAAATAAGAGAGGTTGAAGTAAAGTGAACGAGAAATATAACGTATCTTCTTCGCCGCATATCCGTGATAAAGTGACAAGCAGCAACATTATGCTTTATGTTGTGATCGCACTTCTTCCGGCTACATTTTTTGGAATCTGGAATTTCCGTCATGAGAATGCCTGGATTCTTGTAGTTGTTACAACGGCAGCGGCTGTTTTATCTGAGTATCTTTATGAAAAATTAATGCATAAGCCAATTACGATCAATGATTTCAGTGCAGTTGTAACAGGACTTCTGCTCGCATTGAATCTTCCTCCGACACTCCCGTGGTGGATGGGTGTGCTTGGTGCAGTATTTGCCATCATTGTTGTGAAACAGTTGTTTGGAGGACTTGGACAGAACTTCATGAACCCTGCATTGGGAGCACGTTGTTTTCTGTTGATCTGTTTTGCAGGTTATTTTGTTTACGACGGAGTGACGGGGCCGACTCCTCTGGCAGAGTTGAAAGCAGGAGAAACAGTGAATACATTGTCTATGCTTCTCGGAAATATCAGAGGAACAATCGGAGAGACTTCTGTAGTTGCAATTATGATCGGTGCAATGTTCCTGATTCTTATGGGGGTAATTGACCTTAGAATTCCTGGAACTTACATTGTGACATTTGTGATTTTTATCACATTGTTTGGAGGATATGGATTCGATCCTCAGTACATCACAGCACATCTTTGTGGTGGTGGTCTGATGCTTGGAGCATGGTTTATGGCAACAGATTATGTGACATCTCCGATTACGAGCAAAGGAAAGATCCTTTTTGGAATCTGTCTTGGATGTCTGACTGGTCTGTTCCGTCTTTTTGGTGGATCAGCAGAAGGGGTTTCCTATGCGATCATCATCAGTAACCTTTTAGTTCCGTTGATCGAGAAGGTTACTCTTCCAAAACCATTTGGTAAAGGAGGAGAAAAGTAATGAATAAAATTGTTAAAAACACGTTGATTCTGACAGCGATCACTGTTGTTGCGGGTCTCCTTCTCGGAGTTGTATATGGTGTGACAAAAGATCCGATCGCGAAAGCACAGGAGGAGGCAAAACAGGAAGCATTTCGTTCTGTTCTTTCAGATGCAGAGACATTTGAATCGGATACAGAATTTGATGCTGATGCAGCTTCTGCTCTTCTGAAAGAAAATGGATACACTTCAGATGATATTTCTGAGGTGGCTGAGGGAAAAGACGCTTCCGGCGAGACCGTTGGTTATGTTGTAAATGTTACATCACATGAAGGATACGGCGGAGACATTGATATTTCTGTAGGTATCAGGGAAGATGGAACAGTAACAGGTATTGAGATGCTCAGTATCAGTGAGACAGCAGGTCTCGGAATGAAAGCTAAGGAAGCAGATTTCAAAGATCAGTTTAAAGATAAGAATGTAGAAAAGTTTACATATACAAAGACAGGAGAGTCAGGAGATGACATGATCGATGCCATCAGTGGTGCTACGATCACAACTAACGCTGTGACAAATGCAGTAGACTCTGCACTTGTATATTTTCAAAATGAGTTAGGAGGCGGAAGTAATGAATAAATGTACAGAACGGCTGTATAACGGCCTTGTAAAAGAAAATCCGACCTTCGTTCTTATGCTTGGTATGTGTCCTACACTTGCGGTTACAACATCTGCAATCAACGGTGTTGGTATGGGACTTTCTACAACAGTTGTATTGATCATGTCTAACATGTTGATTTCTATGTTGAGAAAGATTATTCCGGATTCTGTCAGAATGCCGGCATTTATCGTTATTGTTGCTTCTTTCGTGACAATTGTACAGTTCCTGATGGAAGGATTCGTTCCAAGCCTTTATGATTCACTTGGACTTTATATTCCTCTGATCGTTGTAAACTGTATCATTCTCGGAAGAGCAGAGAGTTATGCTTCAAAGAATCCGGTTCTTCCTTCTATCTTTGATGGAATCGGTATGGGACTTGGATTTACTGTTGGTCTTACAGCAATAGGTATTGTCAGAGAACTGATCGGTGCTGGTAAGATCTTTGATATCCGTGTTATGCCGGAATCTTACGAGCCACTGACAATCTTCATCCTTGCACCGGGAGCATTCTTTGTCCTTGCAGGTCTTGTTGCTTTACAGAATAAAGTAAAGAACAATATGGCGAAGAAAGGAAAGAAAGTTCCGGAGACGGTCGGATGCGGAGAAGGCTGTGCAAGCTGTGGGAATGCTTCATCCTGCAGTGGAAAGATCTTCCCGACAGGCGAAGAAGACGCAAAGAACGAATAAAGGAGGGGACAGAAAGTGAAAGAATTATTATTAATTGCAGTTGGTTCAGCATTTGTAAATAATGTTGTCCTGAGCCAGTTTCTTGGTATATGTCCGTTCCTCGGTGTATCCAAGAATGTGAAGACTGCTGCCGGAATGGGCGGAGCGGTTGTATTCGTTATTACGATCGCATCTTTTGTAACTGGATTGATCTATAAGTTTATTCTCGGAAATCCAAATATCATGGGGGGAGAATTATCCTACCTGAATACAATTGTATTTATTCTTGTAATCGCCGCACTTGTACAGTTTGTAGAGATGTTCTTAAAGAAAGCGATGCCATCATTATACAATGCGCTCGGTGTATATCTTCCGTTGATCACAACGAACTGTGCAGTTCTCGGAGTAGCACTGACAAACGTACAGAATGGCTACTATGATGACATGAGTGCAGGTATGGGACTTCTCACAGGTGTTGTGAATGGATTTGCTACAGCTGTCGGATTCCTTGTATCAATTGTGCTGATGGCCGGAATTCGCGAGAAGATTGAGTACAATGATATCAGTGAGTCATTTCAGGGGACTCCGATCGTGCTTGTTACAGCAGGACTGATGGCAATTGCATTTTTCGGATTCTCGGGATTAATTTAGGAGGAAGAGCAAATGAGTATGACAGGAATTATTTTGGCGGCAGTAGTCGTCGGTGGAACCGGTTTATTCATCGGTGTTTTCCTCGGAATCGCAGGTAAGAAGTTTGCTGTAAAAGTAGATGAACGTGAAGAAGCAATTTTAGGTGTTCTTCCGGGAAATAACTGTGGCGGATGCGGTTATGCAGGCTGTTCAGGACTTGCAGCGGCAATCGTAAAAGGTGAAGCAGAAGTTGGCGGATGTCCGGTTGGTGGGGCACCTGTTGCTGCAAAGATCGGTGATATCATGGGTGTTGCAGCAGGCACACAAGAGAGACAGACCGCTTTTGTAAAATGTGCCGGAACCTGTGAAAAAGCAATTTTGGATTATGATTACACAGGTATTCAGGATTGTACGATGGCAAGCATGATGCAGAATGGAGGAGCAAAAGGATGTAATTCAGGATGTCTTGGATTCGGTTCTTGTGTTGCTGCCTGTCCGTTTGATGCAATTCATGTAGTAGATGGAATTGCTGTTGTTGACAAAGAAGCATGTAAAGCATGTGGGAAATGTATTGCAGCATGTCCAAAACACCTGATCGAGCTGATTCCATATGAGCAGAAGACATTTGTACGCTGTAATTCCAATGCAAAAGGAAAAGTACAGCTGGCAATTTGTCAGGCAGGATGTATCGGATGTCGCATTTGTGAGAAGAACTGTGAAGCAGGAGCGATCACTGTAACGAATTTCCTTGCACATATCGATGCAGATAAATGTACAGAGTGTGGTGTCTGTGTAGAAAAATGCCCGAGAAAGATTATTACGTTACGTTAATAATAAGGTAACTGTTCAGAGCCAACCTCCAAAATGCTACGCATTTCGTCGGTGTGGCG
>OBVO01001050.1_pt1 | contig 13141 bp, 11 predicted proteins | sample 1495151 | NCBI WGS metagenome assembly OBVO01 (sample SAMEA2580019, study PRJEB22360) | human gut metagenome | reverse complement strand
ATACTATGTAGATATGAAGCGTAAAGTAGCGGAACATTTATAAAGAGAAGGAATCAGTATGAATCAGTAACAATCACTGTTTTTACAGACATAGGAGCTGTAGGGACGGTGATTTTTGTGCATAAAAAAGAGAGAATCTTTATTATCCGAAGTATAAAGAAAGTAGAAGAAAATTATCACTCTTTTGCATTATACGTAAGAAAAGAAGGGCGTATAATAAAATATTATAAAATGATAGATTTTAAGTAGTTTTAAGAGGACAAGGTACACTTTTGTGATAAAAAAGGAATCCTTGGCAGTAGAGTAGTTGTTGAGGGGAAATCAATTATGCAACAGAAAGTGTTTCATCCTGCACAAACGGAAGCACCGTGCTTAGAACCGCTTTATATTATCTTGAAAGTGGATTTGCAGCATAAGAAGTATGACTGTGTCTATTCACAGGACCATGCAATTTATGAAGAAGTGGAAAAAACAAGATCGTATGATACATTTATCAACCGATATGTAACAAAATATGTTTATGAACCGGATCAAAGAAAGGTGAAGCAGTTTTTATCTAGTGAGAGCCTAAGAGAAAAAATGCCTGGTAGATGCATGGAAAGGCAACTTTTTTATCGCAGAGTATATGCTCATCCGTTTCATCCGTATGTTAGGGTGAAAGCAATCAAACATATCGATGAGAGGGAACATACAGTAATGATCACCTTACATCAGGAACAGAGTGTTTATCCAAGTGTCTTAAAAATGAAGCAGGAATTAGATAAAAAAGAGGAAACGATCACCAGACAGTTCTGGGATACGATTTCTTTATTAAGTACTGTTTTAGAACATAATCAGTTGAAAGAAGCAGACTATCAGGATCAGATTGGGTATTATACCAAGCAGATCTATTGCCAGTTACAGCAAGAATATCCGGAATATGGAATCACGGAGGAAGAGATTAATGTGATCGCCCAACTGGCTCCGATTCATGATATTGGAAAGATCCGTGTTCCAATAGAAATCTTAAATAAAGAAGGGAAACTTACAGAGGAAGAGTGGAGCATTATCAGAGAACATCCGCTTGTTGGTGCGGAAATGACAAAATGGTTCCCGAAGGGAAAGAAAACGGAAAAGCTGAATCAGTATAGTTATGAGATCTGCAGACATCACCATGAACGCTATGACGGATCCGGGTATCCGGATGGATTAAAGGGGGAGGAAATCCCGCTTTGTGCACAGGTGGTCGGACTTGCAGATGCCTATGATGCCCTGGTTAGTGTACGTCCTTATAAGAGAAAGATCACATCAAAAGAAGCAGTAGATATGATTTTAGACGGAGCATGCGGGGCGTTTTCAAAACAACTACTTCAATGTTTTCAAAAAGTGTCAATGAAACGAGACTGGATAGAAAAAGCAGATTGAAATCAAAAGAATAGTTCAGGCGTGGAACAAAAATGATAAAGTAGTGTGAAAAGATTTATAAGTTTGATGTATTGAAAGAACAAAAGAAGAGGGTATAATTATACTTAAACTAGAACGTTGAAAGTTCGAGTTTAGAGGTGGAAGCGTAACATGAAGAAAAGAAATGACAGACAAAAAAGTGATACAAATACCGTACAGGAGACAACTTTAGCACAAGATCTCGTACAGTTATTGTTAAAGATCGTGCTTCTTCTTCTGGTTGTATTTCTCATTTTTACTTTTCTTTATGGGATCGTAAGAATTAATGATATCTCTATGAAACCATCCATTAAGGACGGAGATCTGGTGGTATATTACCGGCTGGATCACAGATTTATATCCGGAGATGTTGCTGTTTTCGAAAAGGATGATAAAACAACGACCGGACGTGTTGTAGCTGTTGCCGGTGATACCGTTGACATTACAAAAGACGGACTTAAGATCAACGGCGCAGAGCAGATCTCACAGGATATCTATTTTGATACAACCCGGTTTAAAAACGGAGTCGATTTCCCACTTACGGTGAAAGAAGGTCAGGTCTTTGTACTTGGAGACAACAGACCAAAGGCCAGTGACAGCCGAATTTATGGATGCATTAATCTAAAAGACATCCGGGGAAAAGTCATCGCGATTATTCGGAGCAGGGGAATTTAAGTTCCACATCCGTTAATCAAATATAAAAGTATAAAAATTTCACAAGGGAGGAAGAAATCATGAGCATGAAAAAATTATCTAAAAAGATGCTCGCTGTTGTCGCAGCAGGCGCTATGACAATGGGACTGGCAATGCCAGCATTTGCAGCAGGTGCAGGCGAAGAAACAACAAAGGTGACAAAAGCTTACATCAGCAAGACTTACAACACAGAAGTTGGAAAAGCAATGGAGTTTAAGTTTACTGCCACACAGAATACAACAGACGCTGATGTGGTAAAGTCAGAGGTTGCTTGTACAATTCCAAGTATTAGTTTCATAGAAAGTGAGACGGGAACAACTAAGAAAGTTAGTAGTAGCGAGATTAAATTTGCTCCTTTTACTGAGGAAGGAAAGTATGAATATACTGTAAAAGAGAAAGAATCTAATCCGGTTATTAATGATAGTGCTAACGAAAAGCTGATCATGTCTAAAGCTGAGTACAAAATGGATGTTTACGTTGTAGAGAATCCGGTTGGAACTTTTAAGGTTGATCAAATCGTCGTAAATAAGACAAAGAATGACAAAGGTGCAGATGAAGGCGGTAAAGTAGATATCAGCGGAGACCAAACTAAGAATACATTTAATTTTGTCAACACTTATGTACAGGAAGCTGGTACAGGAACAGATCCTACAAATCCAGATCCAGACTATAAAAAAAATGGTGCATTAAAAGTATCTAAGACAATCGATGCACAGGGTGAAACTCCTAGTACAACTGATTCATTTAGCTTTACAGCAAAATTTATATTTCCAGAAGGAACTGATGCAACTACACTTGGTGGTGTAAAGGGTAACGGAAAAGATGTTACATTAACAGAAGGAGCTTATACATTTACTCTGAAACATGAAGAGAATATGAAATTCACAGGTCTTCCGGTTGGAACAAAGATCACTGTAACTGAGGCAGGAGCAGCAAACTATAAGGGTAGTGCTAGCGTTGTACTTAATGGTGGCGATGCAAAAATTGTTGCAGCAGGAAAATATCATGAAGATCTTACAGCTGTAGATGGCGATAACGATAAACTTGGACAGAACAAAAATACAGTTGATGTAACAAATACATACAACCATGTACCAACAACAGGTATTATCATGAACACACTTCCATACGTTCTGATGATCGCTCTTTGCGGCGCAGCACTCTTTGGATTTGTTGCTTTCAAACGCAGAAGATAATTAAAAAGAATTAAATGGATTTAAAAAGGGGATGCTGTGCGGCAGGGCACTGTCGCATCCCCTTTCTTAACAAGAAGGGAAGATAAGGACAAGTAGATATGAAAAGATTAGCAAAGAGCATAGTAAGCGGAATCGATCATATGGTAAATTTTATCGCACTTATGCTGATCCTTTTGCTGATGTTTTTGTCCTGTTATATGTTATGGGATTCCAATCAGGTGTTTGAGGCAGCGGATGCAAAGAACTACGAAGCCTATATGCCAAGCGAAAACCATACGAAATCATTTGAAGAATTACAGAAGATCAATCCAGATGTTTTTGGCTGGATTCGGATCAACGATACAAATGTCAATTATCCTTTGCTTCAGGCAGAGGATGATGATACGTATATGAATACGGATGCGGAAGGAAATTATTCCTTAAGTGGTTCCATTTTTTTACATTGTGCGAATGCACCGGATTTTTCAGATTTTAACAATCTGATCTATGGACACCACATGGAAAAGCATAAAATGTTTGGAGATGTGGGACTTTTTACAGAGAAGAAGTATTTTGATGAACACCCTTATGGGAATCTGTTTTTTGATGGGAAAGATCATGGAATCGAATTTTATGCATTGCTTCAGGCAGATGCTTATAATGAGCGACTCTTTAGTGTTTGCCCGGAAACATCGGAAGCAAAACAGGAGTATCTGCAGGAAATCTTGGACAATGCTTTATATAAACGAAATCTTAACGTTACAGAAGAAGACCATTTGGTTTTACTGATTACATGTACTTCAGAAATGACAAATGGAAGAAATATATTGGTAGGAAGACTTACGGAGCAGGTTTATCCTGAGAAAGAGAAACCGAAAAATGTAGGAACCGGGATCGATCAGATCCGAAAACTGGTCATATCCGTTCCGGTTCTTTTCTGGCTCATACTACTTCTTCTTATCCTATTAATACTTGACCAAATACTAAGAAAGAAGGGAAAGAAAAACGATGAACATCCTTGATTTAAAGAAAATAAATATCATAGTGCTTAGCCTGCTTCTTTTCCTGAGTATGCAGATACCGGTGTTTGCATCTGAAAATGCAGCCGAAGTAAAAATTCCTGTCGTACAGGTTGTTGAAAATGAAGCAAAAGATCAGGCAGAAGAATTTTCCTACGTTCTTACAACCAATCAAAGTGAAGCTCCGATGCCAAAAGGAAGTAAGGAGAATCAGTATTGTTGGAGCATGAAGAAAAAGGAAACGGTTGAGATTAGTATTCCAGTAACAACAAGGGGGATTTACCATTATCAGATCTATCAGACAACAGAACCTAAGGAAGCTTACGCATGTGATCAAAGTCGTTATGATGTGAGTGTGGAAGCATTTTATAATGAAGCGGATCAGTTTAAAACGGTGACTGTTGTAAAAAATCAAAAGGGTGAAAAAATCGATCAGATCACTTTTTTGAATCGCTTGAACAAAACCAATCCATCAAATCAGACAGCAAAATCTGATTCAAAAAAGAAAGTAAAGACAGGTGATAACAGTACGGTTTTGGGATATATCTTATTACTTGTCAGTTCTATGATGTGTTTTGTTATTTTATTTTATGAAAATCAGAAAAGAAGAAAGGGAGAGGTTCAAGATGAAACAGAATAGATGGAACAAATGCTTGAAGATTATATGCAGCTGGCTTTTGATCCTATCTATGTGTTTCTTATCTTTGGATACAGCAATAGTATCTGCCGAGAACCGTTCTCCTGTAAATACGGAAAGTGAAATGACAGGTTCGCAAGATGAAGAAAGTACACCAGTGGAAAATGAATCATCCATGGAATCAGATCCTGAGAGTGCTTCAGAACCAAACGAGAATACCTCTACGGGGGAATCTTCCACAGATAATACAGTGTCTGATGTACCGGAAGAGATATCCGTACAGAGCTTAGAGGAATCCGTGCAGGGAATCGATGCAAAGGGAGAAGCATCTTCCACCGACAGAGTAGCGTATGTAGATCCAAAGGGGACTCCAATTAGTGATGCACCGACTACAATCGCTTATGGAAATATTTCTGACCACAAAGATCTATCAATAGAAGGAAGACATTTTGATTTCCTTAGTGCGAAAGTAAATGGAAAAGACTGTGTGTACATCGGAGAATATAACGGAGTGCTTTATTATAGTACCGATGGTGTTATTGCAATCAAGATGGAAGACGGACAAAAGGTAACAATGACTTATCAGGAGTATTATCTTGTTACGATTCAAGAAGAACTTCCAACAAACTGTGAACCGGGTACCATATGCACGAAAAAAGGAAGTGAAGATGTTCCGGTTGAAACGAACAAACAGATTCATGTCAATGCCGGGGAAGACTGGGAAGTGTCTGTAACACCTGGTGCACCAAACAATAAGAAAAGATATAAGATTACATCTGTTACATCTCAAAATGGTGCAAACATAACAAAAAATGCAGGTGATGATTATGGAGCAACTTATGCCATTCATTTTCAAAAGGATGATACCATTACGGTTACTTATGATGCAGAAGGAGTCTATCGTATAACGATTAACACCGTAGACAATAATGGAGTTGAATATATCAATATTGCGCATAGTGAAGAGAATGGATGGGACTATATACCAGAACAACATAAACTTGTATGGACATTTAAAGAGTCTGAGTTTAGTACTGGTGATCATTATTTATATATGCCAGAATTTCATGTAAAAAGAGGCTATCGTTTGGTTCATATGACAGTAAATGGTTATACAATGGATTCTCGATCCAATGGGTATTATAGAGAAGTACCTACTTCTACTGGAACAAGCGATGAGTTACCCTCAAGTCCAGGAAATGTGACTATAATAACTCAAATGACGAAGGAATATAAATTTAATATAGGTGATGAAGCGAACTGTTCCTATGCATATGCAATGCGATTAAAAGTCAGAGGCGGAGCAGTGGAAGATTATAATTTTAATTTAGCACCATACAGTACTGGAAAGCAGGCGTTAACGGCAAGATTATATACAAACCAAAGGCGAAACAGTGAAGGTTTGGATGTAGTGATGTGGGATTATGAAAAACAGAAACTCGTACCTGTTAAAGATAATGATGTCATAGATATGGATGTTGTGAAATACGACGGAAAAAAAAGACGACAGGTAAGAATTTTCTTTGTGAAACCAAGACCAGGTTATGTCCTGACAAATGGTCTTTCGTCTGCCACAGGTGTGAGTTATGGACTTCCACATGGTGATGAAACAGGTTTTACAAGTGGTCATAAATCATCTGTTAATGCAGGGAAGATTGATACGATGACAGAAACGTCGATCATAACAGGAAATAATGAATTTTATATATATACAAAGGAATGGAAAGCTGCAAAGGATGCTGCTAAAAAGGCTGGATATACAACATATCTAGCTTGGGGAGCGGCGGATCCAACTAATACGAACTGGTTTTTATATGCAGCAAGTTTTGAAGCAGTTTCCAGTAATTTATATGTACATTATAATTCTGGTGCAGGTGATGGAGTATTACCTGAGAATGCCGATGTGAAGAACATCCCTTATAATCAGGAAACAAACAACCAAAATAAACCGATGCAATCTTATGGTGAAAATCCATCCACGTATAAAGGCGCAAGAGGTATGGGAACGACCTTTGTTATGGGTGAGAGTTGTCCAGAACCGACTTGTGAAGGATATGAATTTGTGGGATGGAAGTTGAAAGACAGATCTGGAAAGCTAAGTGACAAACTATACAAGCATGGAGACCTTTTTACAATTGCAGAAGATAATTATGCATATGCAAATAATACGGATCTTCCATTGTGTTCATGGAATAACGAGAGTGGTTATCAGATTGTGGCTCAGTGGAAGAAAGCAGATACAAAACAGTTAGTGTGGAACATTATCTTAAGCAACCAGATGGAACAGAATATTTGGGAAAAACAACTGTTGGGTCGATATTATTTTCAGAAGAGCAAGATACGTTTACTATATTTGGTAACCCAGAGCCGGATGGAACATTCCCAGGATATGTGTTTGATAAGGAAGACTCACGAAATCAAACAAAAGTGACAATCAAAAAAGATGATGAAATTAGCGATCCTTATGTATTAAAAGTATATTATAAGCCAACCGTATTAACCGTTAGCAAGAAAGTAACAGGTTATACACTGAATGCAGATGAAGCTTTTACATTTACGATTAAAGCGCAGCCACCAACAGGGACAGATACAAGTGCATCTACAATCCAAGAGGGACAAATCTACATTAAGAAATTAGAAAAGATAGAGAAACTTACTTTTACAGATAACAAAGCCACCTTTACATTGAAGGATGGAGAATGGGTAGATATTAGCTGTTTACCAATGGGATGGACTTATACTATAGAAGAAGCAGATCCGGAAGGTAATTATAAAACAACTTACCAGAAAAACGAGGAATCATTTGTTGAGGGAAGAATGTTATCTTTCCAAATGGAACAGGAAAGCGAAAGCGTTTCATTTGTTAATGCATCGCAAGTGGCGCCTCCAGTGACAGGAAAAACAGTACAAAATAACAGTTTTATATTATTACTAGTTCTTGTATTTGGAGTTGGAATTGTTAGTTTTGGATTTTTCAAAAGGATGAAAAGAAAACATTGATAATTAAGTAAGAAGGATTATATTTGATTATTTGCAAATTAGATATAATTCTTCTTATTTTATAAAAAAAGAAAATCAGAATCTAGGAGTATATGATTATTCTTGCCTCAATTTGGCTAATATGATACGATGGAAACATTAAAAGACAGAGCCTTTGATGGAAGAAAAGAAGACTTTGTGCAACAGAAAGGTAAGGAAAGACATGCAATTAAATATTACGACAGATTATGCAATTAGGATAGTTTATTACCTGGCTTTGCATAAAGAAAATGTTACGGCATCAGAACTGGCATCTGTATTAAAAATACCTGTAAGCTATATTTCAAAAATAACAAAAAAATTAAAAGCAGCGGGGATTATTCAAGCATGTGAGGGGATAAAAGGCGGGTATGCATTGGTAAAAAATCCTGAAATCATTTCTCTATTTGATATCGTATCATCTATGGAAGTAACTATGAAGATCAACCGTTGTTTAGAGTCGGATGGCTTTTGTTCCAGAAATGCTACAGATTATTGTAATGTGCATAAAGCGTTGTTAAAGGTACAAAGGACTTATGAGGATGCACTAAAGAGTGTAAGTATTGCAGATCTTATATAGACAACAGATGAGGGAAACGTTGAAATAAATTGTTATGAGAAAGTGAAAGAGTGTAATTATGAGATATACAGTAAAAGACCTGCTTGAGTCAGGACAATTTTCGGAAATGAAATTAATTAGCGGTGAATCAGAACTCAACCGGGAAATAAAGGGTGCAAGACTTCTTGAAGTTGCAAATATGGAATGCTTTTTAAGCGGTGGTGAAATTCTTTTCACAAGTTTAAAGGCATACGGAAATGTAGAACAACAAGAGTTTCTGAAACATTTAGAGGGACTTAAGATAAAGCAAATTAGTGCGTTCATAGTAAAACGAGATCAGCAAACAGAGCTACAAAGAATTCGTTTTAATATTTTGCTACAATATGCAAAATCGCAACAAATCCCTGTTATCGAAATCCCAAAGACGTTGTATTACTGGGGAATTATCAAGCATATTTTAACTCATATTTACGATATGGAAACAGCAAGATTAACATATTTTAAGATAACGCATGACAGCTTGGGGGGGGGTACTACTTCTCTTGCAGACGAGAAAGATTCTGTAGAGGAGATTTTTGCTTTGATTTATAGTATGCTTGAAAATCCGGTCGCTCTATATAATGAAGAGTATGAATGTCTCCATTCAAGTGATCCAACCCTGACGGAGTTTACAATGAAGGAAGATGCAGAAGTATTTGTGCCTGATATCATTACTGAATATCAATACTGGCATCAAAAAAGAGAGCAGTCAGAGTACATTCATAAAATTGATGTGTTTGGTCATAGACCCTTTTATTTCGTTGTTACGGAGCAGAACAAAAAAATGGAAATATTGGATTTTATTGCTCTTGAGAATATTGTTGTTGTCTTACGCCATATCATTATGAGAAGCATGATGGAAGAAAATATTGCCAAGCAATATTACAAAGATATAGAACACCGGTTACTGAATGGAACTCTCACAGAGTTAGAAAAAGAGGAAGCAGCAAAGATTTTAAAACTTGAGAAAACGGATGAGTTACGCGTTGTTATTTTTCGTGTTATCCCGAATAATGACGAAGGAAAATTTACGGACAAACAAAGAAAAGAAATTGAGATTGCTGAAAAAATGTTTTTGCACCTACTGCAAAAAGATTATGTGATACATAATACGAATCAGATCATCTATATCTATAAGAAACATATAGGGGAAACCAAACAGGAATTTCGTAAGAAATTAGAAGTTTTGCAAAGTGAGGTACAAGAACAATTAGATCAGAAAGATGCGAAAATTGATTTTTTGGTTGGTATTGGAAAAAAAGTGATCGGATATCATGATATCAAGGAATCTTTTGTGGACGCAAAACGGGCGCTTGATTATATTAATGTGGTCCGAAAAGTTGTAGGCGATTCAATGCGTTCCATTGTGGATTGCTCTAAATTAGGTTTTTTTCAAGTATTTGCTGAGATTAAAGATAAGAAAAAATTATGGTCCTATATCCCGGAATCTTTGCAAATAGTTTATGAATATGATAAGAAGAAAAAGAAAGAGCTAATCGATACGTTAGAATGTTTTATGAATAATAATCAGAGTTATAAAAGGACGTCCACCGAGATGTTTGTGCATTACCGTACGATTACGTATCGCATGAAGAAAATTGAAGAAATTTCTGGAATGGATTATGAGAATGTAACAGAGATGCTTGCGGTTCGAAACGGATTAATTATTCTTCGAATCATGGAGGCATTGTAAAAAAGGAAGAGTCACTACACGGATTGTATTTTGTGTAGTGGCTTTTTAACATAAAAATAACATTAAAAAAACAGGAACTATTTGAAAAATCTTAGAAAGATATGCTAAAATCTATCAATAATAAAATACTGTGAAACATGGAGGTATAAACCACTAATGAACTACACGATAAAAGAATTTATAGAGTCAAACAAATTCCCAAAGATGCAATTGATTAGTGATAATTCCGGAATAAATAGAGTAATAAGAGGAGTACAAATTCTCTCAGCTCCAAATATGGAAAAATTTCTGGGGGGGGAGAACTACTCCTTACTTCTTTGGTTGTTTACGAAAACCAGCTTAATGAGCGTATAGTATTAAGTCACTTGGAAGAATTAAATAAAAAGCAGGTAAGTGGATTTGTTGTGAAAAGAAGGCAGAATATACCGCACCTGAATAAACTGTTTGAAATCCTAGTACATTTTTGTGATGAACACAGTATTCCAGTTTTAGAACTTCCACAGAATATCAGTTACTGGTCGATTATTAGGTATTTGTTGCCTCAGATATATAATATGGAAATTGCGAAAGCTGTCTATTCTAAAATGACGCGTGATGAACTTAATTTTCTCGTTTTCGAGAAATCCGATAATGCTGGTGCGTTAGAGGAAGTGCTTGACAGAGCTGAGAAGATCCTTGAAAATTCGATTGCTTTGTATGATGAAGATTATCGCAGCATATATCCAAGTGCGTCAGAAAATAGTGAATTAATCATTGCAGAGGATAATGAAAAATTCGTTCCAAACATTCTTACACAATATGAATACATCAGGCAAAAAAGAGAAACTATTGAATATATTAAAAAAATCAATATTCTTGATCAGAGTGTATTTTATCTGGTGGTTTCCGAAGTGAACGAACCGTTAATAGAACTTGATTTTATAACTTTAGAGAACGTGATTATAAAGTTGCTATATATTTTAACTCAAGTTGTTACAGCAAAAAATATTGAAAGAAAATATCATAGAGATTTGGAATATCGAATGTTAAATGGTTCGTTGTCTGAAGCAGAAGAAGATGAGGTTGCAAATCTGCTTAAGCTTAATGCAACGGACAATTATCAGGTGCTCACGTTTTATTTGAAACCAGAGATGTGCGCAGATAATTTTAGTGCCGATCAAAGAAAAGAAACTGAGATTGTAGAAAAAACAATTTTAAATGTTGTACCGAAAGAGTATATTTATTGCAACACGAATCGAGTCATATATATTCACAAGGAGAACAAGAAGGAAGAGAAACTGGATTTTCGGGTGAAACTAGAAAGATTCCAAAAAGAAATGCAGGATCAACTAATTGAAAGAAAAGCACGATTTGAATTACTGATCGGTATAGGAAAGAGTGTTAAGGGTTATCATAATTTAAAAAATTCTTTTGAAGATTCTAAAATTGCGATCGAATACATTGATGTTATTAGAAAATTAGTTGGAGATGCACATAAATCAGTGGTAGACTGTTCAAAATTAGGCTTTTTTCATATCTTTACGGACATTAAGGATGAAAAACAGTTGAGAATGTATATACCTGATGCTGTGAATGTGATCCGTCAATATGATCTTCAGAAAAATGGAGAACTGATAAACACGCTGGAATGTTATCTGAATCAGAAACAAAGTATCCGGAAAACGTCTGAGTTAATGAATATACATGCCCGAACAGTTTCCTATCGTTTGCAAAAAATAGTGAAGCTAACAGGAATGAACTTTGATAATATAGCAGAAATGTTAGCTGTTCGAAACGGCATTATAATATTAAAAATATTGGAGCAATTATAAAAAAAGCGAATCACATGCTTTGTGTGATTCGCTTTTTGGACATATTGAACATAACTGGTACACTTTGAACAAAAAAATGAAATTTTTTTTTCGTTGGTTGCACATTATAATTAGTCACAAAAAAATGTATAATCTTAGAGTTAGTGATAAAGATGTTTGGAAAAATATTGAAGGTATAAGCAGCAAATATTTTTTTGATACAAACTAGAACCTTGAAAGGTTTAGTTAAAAAGTAGATTAAAAGTAAAAGAGTAGAGGACCAGATATGAAGAGAAACAAAAGGCTAGCGAATAGAATTATTTCGGTAATACTATGTGTAGCTATTTTATTTTCACAGGTGAATATCGCGGATGCAGAAAATTTGAATCCATCGGCCGGCAATACGAATCAAGTGACAGCTTCTAGTGATGCTAATGCGGGCAGTCGTGAAGAAAAAGTTATAAATGACTCTTTAGATTCAAATGAAACAAGTGGCACCGCGGAATCTGCCCCCTCGGTTTCCGAGAAAACAGGAGAAGATTCAAAGAATGACGAAGCGGAAACTTCCAGCGAGGATGTTAAAGCAGAATCAACAGATAATATAGATGCTTATTATAAGGATAGTAAAATATGCATTTATAATTACGAGCAGTTAAAACAGATAGGTTCGGATGCCTATGTATATACAGGGGATAAGGACGGAACGATTGGTTCTGGAGATGTAGTAAAGAGTGAAGGCACAGAGCTGAAATACGGATCAGATGCCCAATACATTTTGATGAATGATATCCAGATGAATTCTGAACAGATCTGGACAGTGTCAGATTCCTTTACCGGAACTATTACAGGAACAGAAGTTGAGGAAAATGAAACACCGACTTTATATGACAAAGAAACGGATACCATCTACATTTACAATCCGTATCAGTTGATGGTGCTTGCACAGGAAGAATCTGAAACAGAACCTGTTATGACATTAGATTATGATGCACCACAGTTTGGTATGGGACAGATGATCTATCCGGATGGTGAAGATCAGGCGTATCTGACTTATAGTAAGTCTCATAATTACGTGTTATCGCAGAAGTTTAATTCG
>OBVO01001027.1_pt1 | contig 13379 bp, 7 predicted proteins | sample 1495151 | NCBI WGS metagenome assembly OBVO01 (sample SAMEA2580019, study PRJEB22360) | human gut metagenome | reverse complement strand
TCGGACCGCCCGGGTTATGTGAACGGTGGCATGCACGAGAACGTAGCGGCTGCGCGTGAGGCCGTGGACGCGTGGCGTCGCGGCAAACATTCGGAAGGAGTGGCAGGCCAGGTCATTCAATACGTGTCCGCGCACGACGACCTCACGCTGTGGGACAAGTTGTGCGCGAGCTTTGCGGCTGGTTCGTTGGGCAGCACCGTGGCCGAAGGCGTTAACGAAAATACCGTGGATGTGCCAAAAGTCATGTATGACGCCGATTTCTCGGCGGAAGGGCTGGCCGGTGTCGGTCCGCAGATTGCGGCCGCGCTGACCGACGTGATGGACGCCAACAAGCTGGCTGTGGGTATCACGCTTACCTCCGCCGGCATCCCGTTCATGCTGTCCGGCGAGGAGTTCGCACGTACCAAATTCGGCAGCTCTGATTCTTACGATTCCGCCAAAGAGCTTAACTGGCTCGATTGGAACCGTGCATGGCAGAAGCGCGATTTGATTGAGTATTACGCGAAGTTGATTGCATTGCGCAAGTCTGATCCACAGTGGTTCGACGGCAATCGCAATATCGTCGATACGGAAGGCGACGAACTCGTGTTCCGCGTCGGCGATTATCTGATGGCCGCCAATCCAGGCAGACACGTCGGCGTTATTGACGTGGCCGTAACGGGTTTGGAACCGATTGGCGGAATACGGAGATACTGGTGTGGTCTCGGCTCGTCCGTCAGTCCGGTGGAAGGCAATGTGAGCGCAGGTGATGGCGATTATTTGATTGTTCCACCGCATACGTTTGCAATCTGGCGGTTGCAGTAATACTCTCAGTAGGGAAGCTACAAAACGGCGACCGCAAAGCTGCGGTTGCCGTAACAGATACGGCAATGGGGCCGGAAAACCAGAAAGGATACGACAGTGGGAATCGGAGCGCGCAATCCGCGGTACGAGGTGGTGTTTTTCGACCTGTACGGAACGCTGATCGACATTCGTACCGATGAGCAGAGCGAGGCCGCATGGCAGGCGCTGTACGATTGCGTGACCGAATTGGGCGCGCAGTACGAATCCGTCGACGTGATGCGCGACCAGTTCGAAAAGCTCGAAGCCCGCGAAATGGTCCACCAAGCCGACCGTGCAATCGTTCGCAACGGGTGGGACGAATTCGACATCCTGCCGGTCTACCGGTCGCTGCTGATGAACCGTAGTGAGGAGGCTGAAAAGAAACTGGCACTGCCGCAAGCCGCGCTGAAAGCCGCATGGGCGTTCCGGCAGGGCAGCACCAGCATGATCCGCCTGTATCCGGGCGCACTCGACATGATCGAAGCATTGCAGGAGGCCGGCGTCGTCGTGGCGCTGCTAAGCAACGCACAAGCCTGCTATACTCGCCCCGAACTGGAAATGACCGGCTTGGCGAACGTACTGGACGACGTGATTATCTCCAGCGAAGAGAAAATCCGCAAGCCTGCCCGCGACTTGTACATGTTGGCTCTCGACCGCGAGTTCGTAATCGCAAAAAACGCGCTCATGGTGGGCAACGATGAAGCAAACGATATTATCGGAGCCAATTCCGCCGGTCTCGACGCAGCATACTTCCGTACGGAAATTTCGCCGATGAGCGACCCGCCCAAGTCGGAGCATGCGGTATGTTCGTTTACCGGTGCCGACTACGACGGTCTGCTGAAATTCGTGCTGAACGCGTGAAACGCGCGTAGGTTGCGTCTTGGGCGTACTGGGCGTCTTGGGCGCACGAAAGGCCGTATGCGGAACTGAGGAGGACATATGGAAAGCTATGCCGAGCAGGGTGCTGGAGCTGATTCGATTGAACAGATCGGATTCGGCGGCGCTCGCCGTACCAAGAAGAAGCACCGCGGACTGACGGTGTTCCAGCTCAAGGTCATCGGCGCTGTGGCGTTGGCTCTGTCAGCTGGTAGCACCACCATTGTGCCGCTGTTTTTCGGTTCCGACGTCAATAATATGACGTCGCTCACGGCGATGGTCTTAAGCGAGGTCGTATCTTGGTTTGCTATTCCGATTTACGCGTGGCTGCTGGTGCAGGGTTTCCGTGAAACACATAGTCGCGTCGCGTATGGTCTACGGCTGTTCATCCTCGCCGTGGTGTGTGAGGTGCCGTACGACCTCTGCACGTCGCATAAGGCTTTCGATTTTGGCTCGCAGAACCCTGTTTTCGGTCTGTTCATCGCGTTCGTTGTGCTTGCCGTGTTGGATTGGGTGGCGGCGCGCTACCAGAAGTCAATGAAGATTGTGTTGTCGGTCGGTCTGGTGTTGATCGGACTGTTGTGGGATCTGCTGCTGCGCGTCGGCCTGCGCCAGCATATGATGAGCGTCGGCTCGGTGACGCTTGGTTTCGTGCTGATTTTCACGTTGATGCGCCAGCATGAGAATTCGATGATGTTCACTGCCGGCCTGTTTGGCGCGGTGATGATGATTATGCCTGGCATTGGCGTTGCATTCGTGCATTATTACAACGGCGAGTTGGGTTATAAGCGGCAGTGGACGAAGTGGGCTTTTTACGCGGCTTATCCAGTTATTTTGATATTTTGTGCTATTGGTGCAACATTAGCGTGATTTTTGACAACGTTCGCAGTATAATAGTAGCAATATGGGAGAGCATTGCCGCTCGGGCAAGTGTTTCCAAGGCTGGGAACGTTTGTGATTATGATGCAGAAACCGCAAAGGGGTTGAGAGATGGATAGAGCAGGCATTCGCGAGGTGGCCAAGGCCGCGGGTGTGTCGATTTCCACGGTATCGCGCGCGTTCACGCGGCCGGAACTGGTGTCCGAACGTACGCGCCGCAAGGTGCTGGAAACGGCGGACAAGCTTGATTTCAACATCTCCCGTTCCGCCACGTCGCTGAAATCCGGCCAATCGTACCGTGTGGCGATGCTGATGAATGAAGAGATCACTAGCTGGTTCAATACGGAAGTGTTCGCTGGAATCGAATCCGTCATGCATAATGCCGGGTATGACGTATCGCTGTTCCAGCACGTCGACACCGCCGAAAACCGCCGCGACTTCTTCACGAATCTGCCGGTCCGCCGCAACGTGGACGCAGTATTCGTGACATCGTTCGGCGTGGAGCCGAAGGAAATCCAGCAGCTCAAGCGCATCCACGTACCGATTATTGGCATCAATACGCCGACGCAAAACGGCTTCGACGCCACCATCTCCATCGACGATGAGGACGGCATGTTCACCGCCGCCCAGCATCTGATCAATCTGTGGCACAAGAATATCGTGTACGTGTGCTCCGATGCGGTCGATTCCATTAGTTCCTCCATCGATGCGCGAGGACAGGGCTTCATCCGCGCCTGCAAGACGATGGGGGCCTCCCATGACTTCAAGTGGCGCGTCGTCTCTGTGCCGCGTGGCAAGACCTTCGCCGACTCGGCGTTGACCGCGCTGCTTGCGTTGGACGAGTTCCCGGACGCGATCTGCTGCCAGATGGATATGATGGCGATTCCGCTGGTGTTGCGTTTGGAACGTTACGGCCACCACACGCCGAGTGACTATTCGATTATCGGCTTCGACGATTCGCCGTACGCCGACACTGTGAACCTGACCACCATGCGCCAGGATCCGTATGCGATGGGTCGCGCGGCCGCACAAAAGGCCATGAAGCTTATCGAAGGCAAGCCGCTTGAGAACGCGCATGAGATTGTGCGCGCCCAGCTCGTACTACGCGGCACCGATTCCGTGTACGGCACTGGCCGCTGAGAGCCGAGTCTCATTACCCTTCCGCAGCCCGTCAATGCCGACGGGCTGATTGTGATGGCCTGGGGTGGATTGATAAGGGATACCCCCACTGTAGTCACGGTGTGTGGCATACGTTTTCAGGAAAAAAATGAAACAATTTGCAGTGATGTGTTTCATGACACGCCAATCGGGGGCTGATGAATGATGGATTTCATTCAATGATCAGCATGTGTTTTTGATTTTGCAATCGTTGACAAACCTTTGAATATCAGGCTTTAAAGCGTTGTCCCCGTGAGAGGGGACGAAAAAACGTATCGGGGGAGGGGGTGTGGGTTCTTTCTGTTTCATTTTGTTTTCATAACTGCAAAGGTTATCATAGTAAACCGTAGGTCAGAGAAAAGGGTAAACAGAGGTTTCCGGCTGTGTTGCCGGAGATGGGAACAGCGCAGAAGCTATACGTAAAACAGAAGTGATAACGGCATTATGCAAAGGATATCAACCCTCGAGTTGAGGGACTCAGAAGGGTGAACACTTTGCGGATAGGGGACAAGATGAGGCAATGGCGTAATGGTGTCGGCAACGCACCACGACACTATGCAGGAACGCGATCGGCAACCGGTCGCGCGCTTTCGCGTACCCGCTCCCTGACCGCCGCCGCCATAGCGGTAGCCATGATGGCCACCGTAGCAGTAACTTCCCTCCTCCCCGCCTACAATGCCAAAGCTGATGAAAGTCACAATGACGGCGCAATCTGCACGCCTACCAGCATTTCCCTCGGCACCGATACAGGTAGCGGAACTGTGGATTCCGGAATCGCCACATATGTTGGCGGTGATATGTATGTAGGCCGGAAAGCCTCATCCGGCAATATGAATAACGTCAATGGGCCGTTCGGTTCATACGCTGCCGAGGCCGAAGGTCTGACCGCTGTGAACGGCAAGTTGCTTATGCATCCGCTTAAGGGGCTATGGACTTCGTATTACACGGATAAAGATGGCGCGAAGAATGGTTATATAAAAGACCACAAAGGCTTCCGTTTTGGCATTGTGGGCTTTGGCGGTCAGTATCGTCCGGCAACAGGTTCCTCCACGCTTGAGGTGAGAGGTAATAGCTCCGATAACGACATCAGTTGGGTCGGCGGTGCGCAGGCTTGGGGTAATGCCGGATGGATCGGCCAGACCAAGACTTCGGAGCCGAATTACACGGCTAACATTGCTGGCGCTTCAACCAACGTGTACGGCGGTTCGTCCAACGACATTCTCGGTGCGTCTTACGGCTCGCAGAATACCGATAAGAACAAGTACGACAATCGCAACTCCGTTTACGTGCCGAGCGATACAAGCGGTACTGTCAACTGGAATCAGAATGATGATCAGATAGGTTCCACCGGTCAGACATTCACCGAGTTCGGCTCCTATATCAAGACGCTGTCGGGGAATCTGAGCAGCCTCAGCAAGCAGCAGTCAAGCAGTGTCTACGTGGCTGATGCGACAATCTCGTCAGATAACGAAAATCAAAACGGCCTTGTTCGCACGAAGTTCGATGGAAGCTATACCTTCACCATCGACAGCGTGCATGAGAAGATCATCAAGTTTGTAGGCAATGGCACGTCTTCCATGCAGGTGTTCAATCTGCCGGCAAGCATGCTTAACGATTCCTCGTCGTATACCGGCGTGAGCTTTAGCTTCTCGAATATTCCGGACACTTCTTCCGTGGTCATTAATGTGACCGGTGGGAATGTGGACTTCCACAATGGTTGGCGGTTCTGGTGGACCGATATGAATAATCAGACCGTGGAGTTGGGCGGTCTCTATATGGACCCTGCCTACGCCAAGCGTGCTCAGCAGATCATGTGGAACTTCGCGGATGCGAGCAACGTGGTCATCCGAGGTGGTCAGGGTTCGGGTACTACGACTCGTAGTGCCAAGAATTCTGCAGCTGAGAAGAATGATGACGTATGGGATGGCTCGTTCCCCATGAAAACCAACGATGACCCGGCTGCGGGCATGCTCGGTAGCATTCTCGTACCGAACGGCAGCTTTGAATCGCATGTGAGTACCAACGGTCGCGTATGGGTCGGTGGATCGTTCGCCATGTACAACCCTGACGCGGTAGGCAATACCGGTCAGGACGGCAAATTCTATCCGTTCATCAACTACGAACGTAGCCATTCCGCTTCCGCATTGGATATGGATCAGGAGCGCCACAATCTGCCTTGGAATGGTTCGTATTCCACCTCCTGCGCCGCGATCAAATGGGATAAGGTCGATGCCGAGGGCAAAGCCCTGAAAGGTACTTCGTGGACGGTGTACGGCACGAGGGATAATGCCGTGAATGGCACGAACTCCATCACCACGGTTGCTGATGGCGGCTGGAATGATGCGGATGATGCGGATAACGGTAGCGTCACCCTGGGTAGCTTGGCGAAGAACGCCACATATTATGTGAGGGAAAGCGGCACTGGCAGCAGCCAGTATGCGTTGAACACGAACATCTATCGCATCGTCACGCACGACAGTACGGATACTGTTTCAACCATCGACAAGGTGTACGATGCCGACGGCATTGAAATCACTGATGACACCGCCAAGCAGCTGAACAATGGCGCTATTGTCAACAAGAATTCAGGTACGTCCATCGCATGGTCGAAGGTCGATGGCACTGACGGAAGCACGTTGCTCGCGGGTTCCACTTGGGAATTGACCAAGAAGGGCGATCCCGACCAGTCGTGGACCATTACGGACGATGATTCAGGCAGCGAGGTTGCGGGCATCAAGGTCACGGTTAATGGGCAGGAAGTCACTTCGTGGCGCTTTACCAATTCGACTCCTGCAAGCATCACCTACGTTGCCGTGGATAAGGATGGCAAGGAGCTCGCCACGAAGGTGCAGTGGAGGTCCGAGGATCCGGCCATTGCCACCATTGCCAATAATGGCACGCAGCTGCAGCCGAACAGCAGCGGCTTCACGAACATCGTGTTCACGGCAGGCGACAAGACCGTGACATTCCCCGTTACGGTAAGCGGTGTAACCGTGGAAAGCTCCGTGAGCATCGGTAACTATACCGAAGGCCAGAAAATCAGCCTGGAACAAGGTAAGACCATGACGCTGACGGCTACCGTGGCACCTGAAGGCAACACGGTGAACTGGTCTTCGAGCAATACGGATGAGGTTTCCGTAAGCCCCTCAACCGGTACTGCTGTTACGGTAACCGCTAAGAACGCGACTTCAGGCTATGTGACCATCACTGCCACCGAGCAGCGTAGCCAGAAGAAAGCCACCCTGAAAATTAAGGTGACAAAGCCTGCTGCGACCACCACCACTGTGTATTTCAAGATGCAGGATGACTTCAACCAAAATAACGGTCAGAAGCTATTTCTGGAATGGAAGTACGCCAATGGAAGTTGGCCTGCAGACAAGGGCGATCAACCGAACCGAAAGCAAATGACCACCGCAAGTGGGTGTGGCGAATACGTCTCCTACACCATCAATTCGGTGATGCCATCTGATGCCATCTTCCGAATTCGCAGGGATAAGGCTAACTGGACCACTCCTCAATCCTTCTATCGCCCGAATACCGATGGCGGATACTCGTTCAACGGTGGAGACGTGGTGACGCTGGAAAGCAACACTAACGTGTATTACAGCGCACCTTCCGGCTGCACGGTGACCAGCGCATATGTGGAGAATCGCTCCCATCGTTCCACGGTGAAGAACGCGGTGTTCTATGACCAGCCGGTGGTCCGCGCTATTACCAATACGACTGCCAAGGCAGCTGACACGCGGCAGGATGAGGATCCGAAGGGCGGCCAGTTCAAGGTGTCCGACCTTACGGATGGCACCTACACGCTGAAGGAAACCAGCGCCCCGAACGGTTTCGATGTCAGTAAGACGAAGACTTACACCATCGTTATTGAGAATGGGCAAGTCACGAGTTCCGGTCTTCCTAGCGCGGGCAACATTGAGAACTCGCGTCTTACCGGTACGGTGAACTGGAAGAAAACCGACGAGACTGACACCAGCAAGCTGCTGGCCGGTTCCGAATGGAAGCTGTACAAGACTAGGAACTTCTCGTGGGATAACGGCAACGCGGTTTATACCGAGACCGGCAGTACTGATCCGGTCGCAACCATCAAGGATTGCGTGAACAGCAGCGAGAAGACCTGCTCCGCGCAGACGGGACAGTACACGGATCGTGACGGCGAAGCCGGCAAGTTCTCCATCGTCGGCCTTGAGTGGGGCGAATACCAGTTGGTCGAGTCCAAGGCTCCTGACGGGTACAACATCGATACGACTCCGCACGTGTTCCGCATCGGGCCGGCCGAAGGCGCGAACGTGAAGGGCGAGTGGTATACGTCTTCCGGTTTCAAGCCGGAGACTACCGCCGGCTATCAGAAGTCTGCCGCATTCACCGTTGACGGTGGTTCCATTACCAACACCCCCGGCGTCGTTCTGCCTGGTACAGGCGGCGAGGGAGTAAACAAGATGTACGCTGCGGGATTCCTCGCAGTGGCGATTGCCGTGGCCGGTCTGGCCTTGAGCCTCAGGAGGCGGCAATGATGGAAGCGTCTAGGAGAAGGGGGAGTGGTCCGTAGCGTAGCGAACTCGCTGCCCTCTAGGCAATAACTGAATACGAATAACTCAAGATTCCAAAAATTTCAAACAAGAAAGAAAGGGAGAACAATGAACAAGGTTCTCAAAGGCCTCGTAGCCGTGGCAGCCACCGCGGCAATGGCCGTCGCCGGTTTCGCCGGTGCCTCCACCGCAACCGCCGAGGAGTCTACCTCTGCGAAGTATCAGATCACTGTCCCCGAGACTGATACTCACACCTATGATGCATACCAGATCTTCAAGGGCGATCTGAATGATGCTGGAACAGTGCTCAGCAATATCACTGCTGGTTCCGACTTCAAGGAAAAGAATGCGGCCGGCACTGACGGTGCTAATCTGACTGCTGCTCAGGCTGCCGAACAGATTGCTACTGGTACATATGCGGATGACACTGCCAGGCTGGCGGCAATTCAGGCTTTCGCCAAGCTGTCCACTGTGTATGGCTCCGTTTCTAAGGACAGCCCGCTGTCTGCCGTACCGGGCTACTACCTGTTCAAGGACAAGGATTCCACTGCAGACAAGAATGATGCAGCCACGCTGTTCATCGTCAAGGTTGTTGGTAATCAGGAAATCGAGCGTAAGGCCGATCAGCCTTCTGTCGAAAAGAAGGTCCAGGATACCAACGATTCCGATGGAACCACTTCCGGTTGGCAGGATTCCGCCGACTATGATGTGACCGACGAGGTTCCGTTCCAGCTGACCGCCACTCTGCCGACCGACGCCGCTGATTTTGCGGCATATAAGACCTACAAGCTGGTGTTCCACGATAGCCAGTCCGAAGGTCTGACTTTCAACAATGACATCACTGTCAAGTACGGCGATAAGGTCGTTTCCTCCGATTCCTACACTGTTGATACCACTGGTCTTAACGAAGGTGAAACCTTCCGCGTCACCATCAACGATGTGAAGACCGTCAAGGATACGGATGGTCGGCCGATTGCTGTTACTGCAGGCGGCAAGTTCACTGTTGCATATTCTTCCACTCTGAACGAAAAGTCCATTATCGGCGCTCAGGGCAACCCGAACAAGGTCTCGCTGGAATACTCCAACAACCCGAACGTGGGTGGCGAAGGCGAAACCGGTAAGACTCCGGAAGATACCGTCATCGTTTTCACCTACCAGCTGGATGTCAACAAGAACTTCAACGCTACTGTCAACGACAACGATCTGCCTGAGTTCACCCTCTACAAGAAGGTTGGCGCTTCTGACGACTACACCAAGAAAGTCGCTAAGGTCAAGGTTGTCAAGAACTCTGATGGCAAGTACGTCGCTTCCTTCCCGCGCGTGGACGACGGCCTGTACAAGCTCGTCGAGACCAAGGTGCCGGACGGCTTCAACAAGGCAGACGATACCTACCTTGAAATCAAGGCTACCCATGATGAGACGGCTGAGAGCCCGGCTCTGAAGAACCTGACTATCACTGTCAAGAATGCGGAGACTAAGGGTGACACCGCCACTGGTACCGTTGCCACTAGCGTCATGAACAAGAAGGGCTCCAACCTCCCGTCCACCGGTGGCATGGGCACCGTGCTGCTGTACGTGGCTGGTATCGCCGTGTTCGTGCTTGCTGGCGCGACCCTGGTGATGGCTCTGCGTCGTCGCAATGCCTGATCCTCCGGATTCCATAAGAATCTGAAGTAACCATGCGAAACCCGTGAGCCGCGTTGACGCAAGTCAGCAGCGGCTTACGGGAATCGCAATACATAATTTAAAAACTGAAAATTAAATAATAACTGAACCCACATATGCTGGGCTGGACCACCTCAATCCCTTGTACACTGCCTAATTTTCTTGAGTATCCAGCCTGGCTCCATATATTTTCCGGTTTGCCGTTGGGGGCGAATCAAACATGCTTACTTTCCAATCCACAGAAGAGGGGTCGGCAATGAAGGAACGCACGATCGCAAGCCGCGTCATCGCCGCATGCTGCGCAATCGCCGCCACATTCGCCGCGGCAGCCTGTGCATTCACTACTCGCGATGCCGTCGCGGCTCCAACAACAGACTCTGCCAGCGGCAGCATCGCCATTTCGTACCACCATAAGAGCTCGGACTCCGAAACTGGCGACGATTCTACCAACTTCGCCATTTCGGACGCCAGCTTCAACCTCTACAAAGTCGGACAGATCCCGGCAAGCGGCGGCGCCACCTTCGAACCCGTCGCACCGTTCACCGACTCCACCGCCTACCCCGTCGACTGGTCGAAGATGACCGGCAAGGACGCGCAGGTGTGGCGAGACATGGCCAACACGCTCGCCGGGCTCATCGCGGTGAACAAGCCCGACGCCACGGCAACCGGTGTCACCAACGCTTCCGGACACCTGACCTTCACCGGACTGTCCGACGGCTTGTACCTGGCCGTGTCCGACAGTGTTGACGTGAAGGTCACCAACGCTTCCGGAAAGAACCAGACATGGACGTGCTCTTCCGGCAGCATGCTCGTCGCAGTGCCCGAAGACGGCGTCTCCGGCGGGTCGCGTGTGCTGAGTATCGAACCGAAAACCGAATGTGTGGCGCAACCGCCGAAAACCGTGGAACGCACTGTGCGCAAAATCTGGAATGACCGGAACAATTCCGACGGCAAGCGCCCCGAATCCATCACCGTGAAACTCCTGCGCGACGGCGAGCCCGTGGAAAACGTGAAACTGGACGAGTCCAACAAGTGGACGCATTCGTGGACAGCGCTCGACGCGGACCACGAATGGACCGTGGTCGAAGCGGAGGTGCCCGACGGCTACACCACCATCTCCGATGTGGAAGGCGACTCCACTGAAATCACCAACACGCACACGCCACCCACCACGCCGGACCAGCCGCACACCGGCGCCGACGTGCAGCAGGCCGCTTGGATTGCCGTGGCCATCTTGGGCGCGGGTTTGGTGCTGCTGATCGTTGCCAAGACGGCTTTGCGGAAGCGGGCGTAGCATAAATAACGTGACGGATGAATCGGACGCCAAGCCAGCTGCGCAAGTCGAATTGGATGCGCAGGTTAAACCGGGTGCGCAGGTTAAACCGGCTGCCAAGCATAAGAAATCGAATGCGCTGCTCAATGTGATGATTGCCATTTCCGCAATCGCCATGATCGGTGCGCTGGGCCTCATCGCGTATCCGACATTCAGCGACTGGTGGAACCGCATGCACCAGTCATACGCCGTGGCAGGCTACGTGGAACAGACCAAAGACATGTCCGGCGCCGAACGCAAGGCCATGCTGAAAGCGGCGCACGAATACAATGAACGGCTCGCCGCGAACGGCGACCGGTGGCACATGACCGACGCGCAGAAGCGCGAATATGATGAAACGCTCGACGTGACCGGCACCGGCATCATGGGATACGTGACCATCCCGCGCATCAAAGTGAAACTGCCCGTCTATCACGGCACCAGCGACGGCGTACTGCAGATAGCCGCCGGGCATCTGGCCGGAACCTCGCTGCCAGTAGGCGGAGCGACCACGCATGCGGTGGTCTCCGGACACACCGGACTGCCATCCGCGCGACTGCTCACCGGCCTCGACGAACTGAAAAAAGGCGACACGTTCGCATTCCACGTGCTCGACCAAACGTACACGTACAAAGTGGACCAGATCTCAGTGGTGCTGCCGAGCGAAATCAGCAAACTGAATATTGAGTCCGGGGCCGATTACGCGACGCTGATCACGTGCACGCCGTACGGTGTCAACTCACACAGGCTGCTCGTGCGAGGGCACCGGATTCCGAACCCCAAAGTGCCAGACAAGACGCAATACGACGAGCCGGGCGAAATGACAGCCGTGGCGGCTGCGGTGATCGGACTGCTCGTGTTTGTGGCTGGCTGCGCTTTTGTGGGGCTCGCGCGGCTATGGCGACGCTCCTGGATTGTGCGGCACGGGTTGTGCGCCGGGGCCGGCGCGCGCCATTCGTCTGGTGTTCGGGGGTAGTGTCTAGCCTAGCGCCGCCGCAGGCCGGTGACATCGCTTCTCCGGTGTGCGGGGGTGTGCGTCTGGTCGTGCTCGGTATGTGGTGCGTGGTGTTTGTGTGCTTGTGGTACGTGTTGCGTTTCAGTGTGTGTACTTGTGTTTGCGTGCGTGTGCATGTCTGATGTTGCGCAGGGGTGTTGTTGCGGTGCGCATATGGCCTGAATCGTGCTGAAGCATGGGTTGTGAGCGGATGGGGGTATTATTCGGCCTGTTTCGGACGCTTTTGATGCCCCTTTTGCTCATGACTTGCGATTTTGACGGTTTTGGCGCGGTTGTGAGCGGATGGGGGTACGATTCTGGATGTTTCGGGCTGTTTTGATGTTGGGTGGCCTCCCTTTTTGCTCACGACTTGTGAGTTGGGCTGGTTTTGCTTGTCTGTGAGCGGATGGGGGTGTTATTCGGCCTGTTTCGGACGCTTTTGATGCCCCTTTTCGCTCATGACTTGCGATTTTGCCGGTCCGCGCGCGGTCGTGTGCGTACGGGGGTGCGGGCAATGGGACTTGCGTGGTTGTAGGCGTGCGGGTGTGCCGGTGTAGGCGTGGGTGTGGGCGCGCGGGTGTGCCGGTGTAGGCGTGGGTGTAGGCGTGCGGTCGTGGTTTTGGCTGGATATCTGGCTTATAGATGGCGGATTCGGCCGGGCGTCCGGTGGTATCTCGCTTATAGGTGGCGGGTCGGTTTGGGCAATAGGTCGTTAGGGGGTAGCATGCATGCCCCCTAGATGTCTTGTTTCCGCAAGGGGCCGCCATCTATAAGCGAGATACCATCCGTCGATCCCGCGAATCCGCCATCTATAAGCGAGAAAGCGCGTGAACCGGGCGCTGCGGCGCCGAAATCGCAAAATTATGGAATCGGCTGATTGCTGCGCGCGGCAGGTGGGTAGTATCGGGCGCGGAAGACGTGGAAGGAGCTGCCATGTGTGATGAAGGGGAAACTGCGGATCGGGCGGATGCCGTACGGACGGAATCGCAAAAGATGGAATCGCGAGCGGGGGAGACGGCGCTTGACGGGTCGGCGCGCAGCATCATCGTGCTGATTGTGGTCGGCATGTTGGTGGGCGTGCTGTCGGGCACGTTCGGCATCGGCGGCGGCACGGTGATCGTGCCCGCGCTCGTCTGGC
>OBVO01001017.1_pt1 | contig 13474 bp, 12 predicted proteins | sample 1495151 | NCBI WGS metagenome assembly OBVO01 (sample SAMEA2580019, study PRJEB22360) | human gut metagenome | reverse complement strand
TTATTGCTGAATATCACCTGATGGTGTAAAAATTGAAAACAAACTGATGGGAATTCAGGAGAAAATAACGTAAAAAGAAAGAGAGGCTATCATGTAAGTAAATATATTGTTATAATTATCACTAGGTGAAGATTATATTGTATAAATGAGTGAGAATATTGAGAGAATTATAAATTACAATATTATGAAAAAATATTTATTAGGAATTTTATTTATCCTAACCATAATAAATATGGTTGAATCTCGTTTAACAGCCGATCATGAAAATTAAGTCAATGTACCTGCCGATCCCAATAATCCTGGAAATAAAACAGGATATATTAATGATGGACAAAGCCATTTTTGCCCTGGTTATCAAGGAAGAGGTTGGGTTGAAAAACATGCAATAGATGTAGGATTAAATTGTTATTAGTTTATAGAGAAATATAGTATGTTCTGGATATAGAGTATTTATTACTATGTGTTCAGAACTTTATTTGATATTTTGATTAAAATACCTAGTATGATGAAGAGTCCATATTTTATCTTACTCTGTCATTTATTCCTGCTTTTCTCATGCAATAGATCTCAGAATACAAAAAACAACTTTTTAAAAAATTTCATACCTTCTCATGATATTGAAATTACCGTGCTGGATTCTACCGATTTGGTTGTGGATTTTATACCTAGCATGGTCAAAATGAAAGATAAAATTATTTATTCACAATTTACGGGAGATACTATTTTTTCATCCATAGATTTAATTCATTATAAAAAATAATTTTGGTAAAAGGGGAAGAGGAAATAATGAATTTACTGAAGGATACGGTTTAGAAAAAATTAATGATAGTATTCTTTTCATATTTGACAGGACTCTTGCCAAATTGATGTTTTTGCAATTAAGTAATGATACCATCATTTTTTTACCTTCCTATCCGACCAATCATTTTATGCTAGATGTCCACTATGGAAACGACTCGATTTATTTTGTTACAGGAACTGGTAATTTAGAAAAAAACTATGCTTTATATAATCGTAACAGTAAAATGTTAAGGCCCTTTATATCTTATCCTAAAGGGGTGAATGACAATCTGACCTTGAACGGAAAATCTAGAATATATTACAGTCATATTGTTCGTCACCCTGGAATGAAGAAGTATATGGCTTTTAAAGATAAACACCACATAATCGATATTTTAGAAATAAAAAATGACTCACTGATATTAGTGAAAAGAAATATTTTTACACATTTTAAATGGAAAATGGTGTCCGGGGTATATAGACCGAGTGAAAAAGGCACACCCAATCGTGTCTTCACCTCTAAACTTGTCGGTTTATCGAAGTATGTGTGTGCTTTATACAAACAAGATCATTCGGAGTTTATTCTGACCTTTGATTGGGATGGAAACCCTTTGAATAGTTATAAACTTCCCTGTCATTTATTAAATTTTACTGGAGATGATTCATTAAATTTTTATGGTATCGCTTTAATTGGAGAAAATTACAATTTGATTCATTTTAAACTTTAAAGTAATGAAGCTAAACATTTGTATTTTGTTGTTTATATTCTGTATTTCATGCCAAACTTCGACAAAAGAATATACTCAATTTGTTAATCAATATTTAAATAGACAACTTAAATTACCTCAGCATATTTTAATTAAGCAATGTAGTGATTCAATTTATAGAATCACAACTTATATTTATGGGGATTGTTATGCTTGCGTTGAAGATCTTATAAAATGGAAACAACTTTTATCACAATTCCCACCAGATAAGGTAAGGTTTCTGTGTTTTATTTATGCTGAGATATATTCATCTTTTGAAATCATGAATGAAAGATCCATTCATTTTACACAGCCCATTATATATGATCCTGAAAATCATTATATAAAAATGAATAAATTGCCAGATAATAAATTGTTGAACACATTTTTAATCGATCCTAACGGAAAAATTGTAGTAATAGGTAACCCTATTATTTCAAATAAAATAGCTACCCTGTATAAAAATGAAATCGATCGAGCGGAAAATGATATTTAGATACATTATGATTCCGGTGTTAGTATTGACTGGTTGTTCTTTTTCTAATCCGTTTTTAAGTCAGTTCAGCGATAAAGGTACTTTGGAATTATTGCCTGTATATACGACAGATATCGATATCTTGAGTAATACGGTTTCAATGGTTATGCTTAAAGATTATGTTGTATGGGACAGGTGTCATGCAATGCGTGGGACAGTTCTTCATACCTATCATATTCCCGGAAAGATACTTTCCCAATATAAGAATGTCGATGGTGCCCATTTATTATACAAACTGAATGATAGTATGGTAACAAGTATTCAATTGGCCAGGAAATGCAGGATGGATATACTAATTCGCGATACGATCAAAGAGGTCGCGACTTATTCTTTTCGTATCAGAAACAAGGATTCTTTTAACTGGTTAGACGACTATTATTTTGTTAGTGTTTATCCGACAGATGAAACAGCAACTTATTTTTTCGGTCAGACTACGACAAAAAAAACACGATATGGTGTATATGAACAGTCTCATCAGGCTTTTTATCCTTCAACTTCCTGTTATCCTCCTACAGAAAAGGAAATGACTTTACTCTCTCCCGACTATTGGAATGACGCGTTTATTATCAAGCAAAAGAACAGAAACAGATTTGCAGTTTTCAGAAAATATTATCAATTGTTCGATTTGATAGATGTAGATCGCTTTACGATAAAACCCGTAAAAAGAATTTCGATTCCTCACACTTTGCTTACCTTTCAAGACCAACTCAATCTGGAGAGGCAGTTGGTTTTTTATTTTTTCCCGGGATTGTCAATAGATTCAGAAAAATACATCATTACTCTCTATCAAAATAACGGGCAACGCTATTTATTATTTTGGACCTGGGAAGGACGTCCCCGATATCGCTATGACTTTCCCAAAGATTATGAGATATATGGTCTTTGCGGAGATGGAGAAAATCAGATATATGCTTTAGGTGTTGATTCTAAAAATCAGTATCAATTATTATATATACGTTGTGATTGCTGATTAACTATCGATTAATAAGAAAAGCAGGAAGAGCATGGGATCTTTCAATTGCCCCCTCAAACTGGTGTAGGCACTTTTTTTCAGGGATTTTACCGTGTTGACCGAAATGTTCAGGGCTTCGGCGATTTCGTTGTTGTTTTTTCCGTTCAGACCCAATAAAATGATTTTTCGGGTTTGAGGGGGAAGAGTATCGATAGCTTGATGGAGAATCCGCAAAGTTTCCTGATAGGTGATTTCATGTAAAAAATCCGGGTCTTTGGCCTCTGATACCGATTGTGTCTGTTGGTATTGTTGTTTTATTTTCTGGTGTTTAAGATGATCCAGACAGAGATTCCGGGCTGTGATATAGATAAAAGATTTTGCTTTTTCAGGCACGTCGAAATCCCTTCTGCGCTCATAAAGCCGGATAAATGTATCCTGTGTAATGTCCCGGGCAATAGCATCTTCTTCCGTATATTTCCGGACAAAACGGTATACGGGTTCGAAATAGAGCTCGAAAAATCTTTTAAATCCTTGGCTATTGGTCAACATCCTGTGAAAAACGTTCGTCTAAAAATTGAAACGGATAAAATAAATAAACGTTTTTGCAAATATACATCTTTGATTGTTTTTTTGAGATTTACAAGCCTTTATTTTCCAATGTAAAACACAAACTCTCATTATTGTTTAGTCTGTATCTCTCGTAAATTCTCTGGTAATAGCTGATGTTATTTCTCTATTCTTCATAATCTTCAAATTACGAACTTTCCAGCAATTCTATCATTTTATAGATGGTAGTTGATGGATTATTATATGTCTTCAACACCTTGGCTCTTGCTGTTGCTTTTGATGTCTTTTCGGACAGTTGCTGTTTCTCATTTAATGCCAAAGTTCCCTTTGTGTAGTGTTCAAGATGTCTTTTCAGTTTTTTTATGCAAGCGTTTTGAGTTAGTTCGGCATGACACTCCCCAAAGTGTAGCAAATACCACAACTCAATACACGGATTCGACACCAGCAATACTACATCTGGAATACTTTGCAGGTGTTCCAGCATTCCGTTTACATCTAGGTCAAACATTAGAAATGTTTTATCATTTTGGGTTGCAACATATTCCCGTTTGCAATTCTCTATATACCGAACGGATATGTTCGAATCGCTCTTTCTTGGGATAATCTGAATAGGCGCACGGTATTGTGAACGGAGGTGACTGATATAGGCAACCTCAGACTCCCCTTCACAGAAAACAAAGAAGTTTGGCTTCATTGTTTTGCCTTTGGACTTTCTTATTTGTCGTCCCATATCAGTTTCTATTTTATAAAACTATCCGTCTGTTCGTCAATATACGGGATGGCATCAAAACGACCTTGCAGATATGCCTTCTCTGCATCCAGCCCGTCGCGGAAATCTTTGTAATCAAACAGCGAATACAAATCCGAGGACCCGTCATCCCGTTTGTTGACAAAATATATCTGATCCTTACGTAACTTGTTGGTATTAAGCAGGTATGTATTGTGCGTAGTATATATCAGCTGCGCCGATTCGCTTTTATTGAACAAACCAATAATATACTCTACCAGTTTTATATGCAACTGCGTCTCAATTTCATCTATCAACAAGATTTTATTATTCTTGACGATATCCAGAATCGTCAGCATCATACTGAATAAACGCTGTGTTCCATCAGACTCTTCTGCAAAAAAGTTGAAAGGAACATCCGGGTTATTTCTGTGATAGGTCGTAATGACCAGCTGTGGTTTCTGAATATCTTCTACTGACAATATTTGATTGTCTGCAGGGTCAATCACTGCAGTAGACAGGACTTTATTCTCGTGCCGGCTGTCGATTTTGACAATGTCGCTGTCGGCAATTCGCAGCACATTAAGGAACTGCTCTTTGTTCTCATTCAACAAGCGCTCGACAGAGAACGAATTATATCCGAAATAATTCAGAATAAAACGCTCATTGAAATACCGGAAAACATCTTTTGCAACATCACGATCCATCTGACTGGCACGCGACACGAAAAGCGTTTTCCTGGATGTATTGGCAGCAACATCCATAGGGCGGCGAATCACCGAACGGAATTCATAGATATCCTTTTTGTCGGGTCCCTTTGTCTCATCACGAGAAAATATCAGTGAACGACGACCATTGGGATAGTAGTACAGAGCCTCTTTCAGTATCTCAACTTTATTGAGTTCAAAAGAATATTCATATTCGATACCCTCAAGAAGGAAGCGAATGAAGAATGTACTTGGTTTGCCAATGCTCCCGAATTTGAATGGAGTAAAGGCAAATATCGTATTCTCGTTGTAATTGTGAGATGAGAATATCATTCCCACACAAGCGCGAATAGCCTTGATAACACTGCTCTTTCCTGAGGCATTTGCACCATAAATGGCAACAGTTTTAAGCAAGCGCTCATTACCGCATACAAATGTATTTTCTTCAAGTTCCTTTGCTTTTTTGGTCTGTATGCTTGCTGCCTGCATATCCAGTACCACCTCATCTTTAATTGAGAAGAAGTTGCTCAAACGAATTTCAAGTACCATTTTATTCTCCAAATTTGTAATTCTTTTGCAAATATAACAAATTAAATAACAAAATCATAATTCGGACAACTTTTTATAAATTAGAAGCAGCCTGGCTTTCAATCCAGTTTTTGGATTTTCTACTCACCCGTTTTTTAAATTGGATCGTTATATATAAAAAATGAGAAAAAGAATTGAATATTGAATAATTGATTGAAGCAATGCTAGGATTAGAAAAACGATATGAAATTGCCCGGTTGATTGCATGCGAATTGATCGGAGTACTTTCTGGATGTGAGGCGGAGGATTTGGAAGTGTGGAAAAACTCTTCTGAAAAGCATGCAAGGGAGTATATGGAAATCCGGGAAAGATTGCTTCGGGATATTGATTCTCCGGATCATTTGGAGCTAAAGCAAGAATGGGAAGGATTTGAACAAAAACTGTTCCGGAAAAAGCGGGTATTCAATTGGTGGGTAACAGTAGCAGCTGCTTGTGTGGTTATTTGTTTGGGTATAACATTTTTATGGATGAGAGAGCCTGTTGCCGAACCGGTGGTTGCCGGAACATCAGGGGGGACGAAAGGTTTTAGGGCGACACTGATTTTAGGAAACGGAGAACAGGTGAGTATAGGCGACTCTTCGAGCCAAACGATTGCTGTTGCGGGAGGAACTACGATTGTAACGACCGGAAAAATGGTGAAATACGATGCCGGGAAGGAGGATCGGGAAGAAAAAGCGGAATGGAATACGATTGTTGTACCGCGTGGAGGAGAATACGAATTAGTTTTGGCCGACGGAACGCGGGTGTGGTTGAATTCGGAGTCTCGCCTGACTTATCCCGTCCGTTTTACGGGGGAGCTGCGGGAGGTGAAAATGGAGGGAGAAATTTGTTTCGATGTAGCCCGGAAGGAGGAACAGCCTTTTGTCGTGAGAACGGCTGATTTGGCGGTAAAAGTATTAGGAACCCTTTTCAATATGGAAGCTTATCCGGAGGATTCCCGGGTAACGACTACGCTGGTCAGGGGTAAAGTAGAAGTAGCTGTCGGGGATAAAACTCAGGTATTACAGCCGGATCAGCAATTGGCGGTGGAAGCAGGCCGGTTTACTCTGAAACAGGTGGTGGCGGAAGATTATATCGGCTGGACTAACGGACTATTCCATTTTACCGAGGCATCGCTCGAGGAAATTATGACCAAACTGGCCCGGTGGTATGATGTGGAATTCTTTTTCGCCAAACCGGATTTGAAGGAAGCCCATTTTTCTTTGGATATTCAGCGGTATGAAAATATCGCAACCATTTTATCGAAGCTTGAAAAGACCGGGCGGGCACGGTTTCGGGTAAGCGGAAAAACGGTGGTTATCGAACAGTAGGATATATTAAAAAAGCAATACATGCGGGCACATGTACTGCTTTACATTAACATATCGATACTCCTTCGTGGGGAGTAGAGCGTATTATTAACTTTATTTACAAATGTATGAAAAAAAATTTAAGGAACGGTAGTTTCGTACTCACGAAATTACCCCGTATGTTGATTATGATGAAGACGGTGTTGATTCTACTCGTGTGTTCGCTGAATTTACAGGCTGCAGTCTATTCACAACAAAAAAAATTCGACATTTCGATGAAAAAAGCCTCTTTGGCGGATGTGTTTCAATATTTGAGGCAAGTGAGCGAATATAAGTTTGTATATGACAGTGATGCAGTGAAACAATTCCAACCGGTTTCGGTGGATTTGAAAGGGGTGGGCCTCGAAGAAGTTTTGGAAGATTGTTTGAAAGGAAGTCCCTTTGTTTTCCTGATCGAAGATGATCTGGTGATTATCCGGGAACAGAAAAGTGTACCGCAGAAACAAACTCAGGAAGTGAAAATTGTCGGTAAGGTGACGGATGAAAAAGGCAGTTTGCTACCGGGAGTAACGGTACAGATTCAGGGTACTTCGCTGGGTACGGTGACCGATACTGACGGAAAATATGTCTTATCTGTGCCTGAGATGAAGGAATTGACATTGGTATATTCGTTTATCGGTATGGAAAAGAAAGCGGTGAGATGGAAAGGAGAAAAAGAATTGAATATCACCTTGGTTACAGAAGTGGCCGAGATGGACGAAGTCGTGGTGACCGGTATTTTTACCCGAAAGAAAGAAAGCTTTACCGGTTCGTCGGCTACATTTACCAATAAAGAGCTGAAGATGATCGGTAACTCGAATGTACTCGAAAGTCTGAAGACACTCGATCCTTCGTTTGCCATTATCGAAAACAATGACTTCGGTTCGGACCCCAACCATTTGCCCAATATCGAAATCCGGGGGAAAACCAGTGTAATCGGTTTGACCGAAGAATATAATACCGATCCCAACCAACCGTTATTTATCCTCGACGGTTTCGAGTCGACTCTGGCGACGATCAGTGATTTGAGTATGGACCGGGTACAGAGTATTACTGTGCTGAAAGACGCAGGCCCCACCCCCCTATTTTGTCCGCACTTCGCTACCGCTATATATGGATCGAAAGCAGCCAATGGAGTCGTGGTCGTAGAAACGAAAGCTCCCGAAGCCGGGCAGCTGAGATTGAATTATACCGGTAACCTGAATTTTACTTTTGCCGATCTGTCGGATTATAATTTGATGAATGCCGAGGAAAAATTGCAGTTCGAATTGCTTTCCGGACTTTATCAAAGCTGGGGACCGGACGGGTATTTGGGAAGTGTCGAGCAGGAAAGAAAATATAATATGCGTTTGCAGGAAGTGCGGAGAGGGGTGGATACCTACTGGATGAACGAGCCCCTGCGTTTTGCTACGACACACAAACACAATTTGTTTCTGGAAGGTGGCGACGGAGTGATGCGTTATGGTGTCGGGGTGAGTTACGGAAAAACCCAGGGAGTGATGAAGGGATCGGACCGGGATGTATTGAATGGAAATGTCCGGCTCATTTACCGGAAAGGCCGTGTAGCTTTTACCAATTCTTTGAATGTGGATTATACCAGGGCAGAACGGGAGAGCGTTTCTTTTAAAAGATTCGCCCAAACCAATCCGTATTACCGGAAAACGGACGAAAACGGAGAACCTGTAAAAGTGCTGGAGTCTTTTTCTTATTTTGATATAAATACCTTTAGAATAATAAACGAAAATGTATACGGACCGTTTTACGATTTGTCTAATACAAATTTCGATCGTACCCATACTTTAGGGATAACCAACAACTTTGAAGCCGATTGGCGGGTAATAGACGAATTGAGGATCCGGGCGAGGATAGGGGTGAATAAATCCAACGAGCAGGCAGAGAAATTTTCTTCGCCTTTCAATTCGGAATTTGTGGGTAAGGAAGATAATGAGAAAGGGGCCTATACGGAATCGGAAAAACACGTTTTCGGTTATGACGGTGATTTGAGTGTTACCTACGGAAAATTACTGGCAGAACGGCATATGGTAAATGCGGTGGCCGGAATGCGTTTTACCCAGTCGACTTCGAATCTGAACGGATATACTATGCGGGGATTTATCGACGATGAATTTTCCAACCCTTCTTTTGCTCAGGAATATAATCCAGATAAAAAAGTATATCAGGATGTTAAGAAAAGGACGGCCAGCTATTATGTGAATCTCGGTTATGCTTATGACAACCGTTATTTGCTGGATGCCAACTGGCGGGCAGACGGGGCTTCCATTTTCGGGGTGAACAAACTTTTTACCAATACCTGGTCGGTGGGACTTGGATGGAATATCCACAACGAACATTTTCTGGAAGGGGCCGGTTGGCTGGATATGCTGAAACTGAGGGCTTCGATCGGAAATCCCGGAAACCAGAACTTCGATGCTTATATTGCGATGAAAATTTATACCTATAATAATCATCACACCAATCCTTGGGGAGTCAGCGCTATCATCAATAATTTCGGAAATCCGGACCTGGAGTGGCAAAAAACGCTGGACCGGAATATCGGTTTGGATTTAGTGGTGTTTAATAACCGTTTGCGGGTGAATTTCGATTATTTTTCAAAGAAAACCGATCCGTTGTTGGTTTATACCGGAGTTCCTTCGTCTACGGGAGGTACCTCCGTTCCGGCTAATGTCGGCGGACAGGTGACGAAAGGATATACGGTTGTGTTGAATTATGCTTTATTGAAAAAAGAACACCTGCTTTGGCAGGTAAATGCGACCTTGCGGCATCTGACTTCGGAATACCGGAATGTCAGTTCCTATCTGTCCCGGTTCAATGATGAAAATAAGACCAAGAATATGTTGCGGTATTACGATGGCGGAAGTCCTTCGGATTTATGGGCTGTCCGCTCTGCCGGAATAGATGCGGCTACGGGACGTGAGATCTTTTTGCATAAAGACGGTACCCAGAGTTTTGCTTATAATGTCGAGGATGAGGTGGTCGTAGGAAATAGTGATCCGAAACTGGAAGGGGTTGTCGGCATGTCTTTTTACTATAAAGGTTTTTCGGCTTCTGCCAATTTCCGTTACCGGTTGGGTGGGCAGATCTTTATGGAGACCTTGTACAATAAGGTAGAAAATATTTCGTTCAGTGATGTCCACTATAATCAGGATAAGCGGGCTTTGTACGATCGTTGGAAAGAACCGGGCGATAATGCTAAATTCCGGGCGATTTCAACGACAGCCGATACGCCGATGTCTTCCCGGTTTGTCGCCGACAACAACGTCTTTTCAGGAGAGTCTATATCGGTGGGGTACGAGAGCCAGGGAAAATGGCTGAAATCGGTCGGCGCTTCATCATTGACGGTAAGAGCTTATATGAACGATATTTTCCGGATTTCAACCGTGAAAAATGAACGGGGTATCGATTATCCCTTCGCCCGTTCGGTATCCATGTCTTTGGGATTAAGATTTTAAATTAAAACGAATGAAAATGAAAAAGTTGAATTTCATCATCAAATACGGTCTGGCTTTACTTCTGCTATCCTTCTATTCCTGTGAGTCATGGCTGAATGTGACGCCTTCGGATCGTTTGTCGGAGGAGATGCTTTTCAATGACCGGGAGGGATTTGTGAAGGCATTGAACGGGGTGTATATTGAATTGAATACGAATGAATTGTATGGCCGAAACCTGACTGCCGGTGCTTTGGATGTGATGGGACAGTATTACAGTGTTGCTTCTTCGTCGCATGCTTTCTATAACTATGGAGGTTTGGTTTATACCGGAAACGATGAGAAGGCCCTGTTCGATAACATGTGGCAGAAATGCTATGCGGTGATTGCCTGTTGCAATACGATTATCGAAAAATGTGATGAAAATAAAGCCGGACTTTCGCCTGTCTGGAAGGGGTCGATCAAAGGGGAGGCTTTGGCTTTAAGGGCTATGCTTCATTTTGATATGTTGCGTCTGTTCGGTCCCCTGACCTCCGAATTGGATAAAGAAAGTATTCCTTATCAGACGAATTCGGATCAGACGGTTACTCCTTTACTGTCCGGATCGGAAGTCATCGGATTGATTCTCGACGATCTGAAAAATGCCGTCGGTTTGCTGAAAGATACGGATCCTTATTTTGTGGAAGAGGAATTCTCCGATACGGATTTGAATTACCGGCGTTTCCGGATGAATTATTTTGCAGCAAAGGGCCTGATGGCCCGGGTTCAGCTTTGGGGAGGAGATAAGGAAAAAGCTGCGGCTACGGCCAAAGAAGTGATTGCCGAAGGACAGGCTGAAGGGGCGGAATTTTTCCCTTTTGTAACGAATAGTGAAGCTACTTCATCGAATCCCGACCGGGTATTTTATTCCGAAGTATTGTTCGGCACCTATCATTCTTCCCGGGAAAAATTACATGAGGATTTGTTTGCTCCGACACTCGAGTCGACCAGTATTCTCACCTTAGCCGGTACTGCCCGGAGAGATGATTTATACGATAATGAGAATGATTACCGTTATTCGGTTTGGTCTACTTATAATAAAAACGGAACTTCGGTACTCTATCATCGTAAATTCGAAAAGCAGGATAATGTGACGGCCAGCCGGCAATATATGATTCCTCTGATCCGGATGAGCGAAATGTATCTGATTGCGGTTGAATGTTGTAAGCTGGGCGAAGCTTCCGTTTACCTGAACACTTTCCGTAATGCCAGAAACTGTAACAGCCTTGCCCTGACGGAAGACAACCGGATCAATATTCTGGCGAATGAATATAAAAAAGAAATGTTGGGTGAGGGGCAACTGTTCTTTTTCTATAAACGCCAGGAAATGGTAAATATCCCCGATGGAAATCAGGCTACAGGAACGAAGAACGTAGAACTGACCAAGTATGTCGTTCCGCTTCCGGAAAGCGAAACCGATCAACGAATCAGTAGTACAGATATTTCAAATGAATGATTATGAAAAGAATTTTATATTATATATGGATTTTACCTTTGATGTTGTCGGGTTGTGAAAAGGACCTGATGGATTATGAAGGATTGGAAGGAGTTTATTTTGCCGTACAATGGGGAGATTCCTGGGGCAGTGAAAAAACTTGGCCTTACCAACCTTATACGAATGTCAATTTTATCAGTTTGCCGGGAGATACCGCAACGCTGTCGGTGAAGGTGATGGCTACCGGGCCGGTGAAAACGTATGACCGGATTTTTCTGGTGGAAGTCAATCCCGATAGTACCGATCTGACGGAAAATGTGGATTATCTGCCCTTGACCCGTGAAGGTGTGATCAAGGCCGGTGAGTCAGCCGCTGAGGTGGAAGTCCGCCTGATACGTACCGATATCTTGCAGGAAAAAGAACAGAGATTGGGCTTGAGATTGGTGGCTAACGAATATTTTTCTCTGGCTTTCCCGGAATGGGATGCCTTGATCGGTTCACACCGGACCGGGCCGGTGTATGAGCATTTCGATGCTTCATTACATACCTTGCGTATTGCTGATTTTATGGTAGAGCCTAAAGTTTGGGTCGGTACTGCCGTTTCTCCCTATAATGGAGGGTATGAATCCGGAAATTGGGGCGCTTTCAGCCGGAAAAAACTGGAATTGATTTGTGAGCGTTTTAATTTGACGTATAATGATTTTATGAGTAATGAAACTATGCCGAGTGCATTGCAAATGCTGATATATAAATCTATGTCCACCTATCTGATCCAATGCTACAATGACAAAAAACCGGTTTTGGAAGAGGATGGGCGTTTGATGTGGTTCAGCGGTTGTCCCTGGTTATCGAAAGTACCGGAAAAAGGTTATTACGATTAAACAGAAATAATTATGAAAAGATTAGTATATATTATTGTATTCGCATTAGGGTTGACGGCATGCTATGATGACAAAGGCTCGTACGATTATCACGACATTTGTGAGGTGAACATAGAGGGGGTGGAGTCGGTTTATGAAACGGTTTACCGGGAAAGTGTGCTGGAAATCGATCCTACGGTGACGGTAACGGAAGGAAATATCGGGGATACCACCCGTTTTGCTTATGAATGGAGGGCTAACGTGGCTTATAATTCGACAGAGTTGATCGGTACGGAACGGATATTGAACTATCGGGTTGAATTAGCACCGCGTAATGATTATGTATTGTATTTCAGGGTGACTGACCGGCAAACCGGTGTCGTGACGGTGGCTACTTCTACATTGAAAGTAGGAACCGCTTATTCGAAAGGTATCTTGCTGATCGGTGAAAATGCTCAGGGAGAGGCAGATGTGCAGATGTTGTCGATGGTGAAAGATACGGGTTTATACAAAGAATTATGAAAAAACAGCGGGCTGCCGGTCCTGAAAAATCCGGTGGATATTATCCATACAGGAGCGGCAGGAAACAGTAACTATATCAAGTTATGGGTATTGACCGGGTCCCAGGCTTATTCCATGGATCGTAAAACTTTTGCCGGTTCGGAAAGTGATGTGTTCGGTAAATTATTGTTTATGGATCGGACGTTCGACACGGAATTCGTACCGGTAGATATTATTCCGCGGGTGAAAGATAAGGCTGGTAA
>OBVO01001012.1_pt1 | contig 13493 bp, 9 predicted proteins | sample 1495151 | NCBI WGS metagenome assembly OBVO01 (sample SAMEA2580019, study PRJEB22360) | human gut metagenome | reverse complement strand
CCGTTATTTGTATGATCAGGTATATCAGAAGGGTGATGGTTATTCCTTTGGTGATTATCCAAAATTCACAGATGGTTATAAAGAAGGGGATTTGGGAACTCCTAATGCTACTTGGGAAAAGGCAAAGAAGTTTGATATCGGTTTGGATATGAACTTTTTAGATAAGTTCTCGTTTACTATCGACTACTTTTTAGATAAACGTTATGACCAATTGGTGACGAGAAATGATGTTCCGTTGGTTCTTGGTATCGGCTTTTCTCCGAACAATATAGCTAAGACAACTAATCAAGGTTTTGACGGGCAGATTAGCTATCAGGATCGTTTTGGTGATTTTGATTTTAATACAAATTTAGTTTTCTCTTATGCAAAGAATAAAGTCGATTATAAGGCTGAAGCTCAGCAGAGATATCCGTGGTTGGCAGAGACCGGAAAACCATTGAACCAGCCGTTTGGTTATAAATGGATTGGGTATTATACTCCGGAAGATGTTGCAAAGATACAATCTGGTGCTTCAGATGCCCCGGCAACTCCTTATACAGATATCCCAGTACAAGCCGGTGATTTGAAATATGCCGATTTAAATAATGATGGAACGATTGATGATTATGATAAAGGAGCTATTGGTAAACCGAACTTGCCTTCTACTACTTTAGGATGGTCGTTTGGTGGATACTGGCGAGGATTTAGCTTCAATGTATTGTTCCAAGGTTCATTCGATTATAGCTTTGCTATTAATGGTACAGGTATTGAGTCGTTCAAGAGTCAGTTCCAACCTATCCATACCAGTCGTTGGACATTGGAACGCTACCAAAATGGTGAACAAATAGATTTCCCGCGTTTGACAACCAATCCTTCTACAATTAATAGTGCCAGTACCTATATGTCAGATTTCTGGCTGATTAATGCTTGGTATATTCGTTTGAAAACAGTCGATTTGGGATATCAACTTCCAAAGAAGATATTGCCGAAAGCTATAGACAATATTCGTTTCTATGTGAATGCTTACAATTTGTTGACATTTACAGGTTATGATAAATATCAGCAAGACCCTGAAATTAAAACAAATACAGCAGGTGATGCATACATGAATCAACGTGTTGTGAATTTAGGTGTGCAATTGACATTCTAATTAACTGATAAAAGATATAGTTATGAATAAATATAAAGTTGGAAAATTCTTAATACTTCCTTTGTTGTGTGGAACATTTGAAGCTTGCGACAAATTCGAAGCCTTTCCTTTGGAATACAAGAACACTCCACAGGATGATGCAGTGGAAAATGTATTAAATTCTATAGATTCGGCATGGGAATTGGAACTATTGGAGTGTAATGATTATGTGGTGGCTTTTAAAGATAAGAAATACGATAAGTTATTTACTCGTACTTTAGGATGGAATGGAGGGGATGGAGTGCTAACGACTCAGTTGCCTGATGGAAATACCTTTTGGTCATTTAATGATAGTTTTTATGGAGTTGTAGATGGAGAAACCCGGTCGCGTGATGGAAATAAAGTAAATTTCCCACGTAACACTATAATGGTACAAACACCTGGAGATAAGGAAGAGAATCTTGTTTGGTTAGCTGATTTTATTCAGACTACTGATCCTGATGGCCCGCGCTATTATCAGGCACGTACTCATATTCGTCATCCGAAAGCATCTAAAACAGATGAGCAGATTCAGGACGGAGATATTGATCAAGACTGGTTATATTGGGCTGGCGATGCTACAGTGTATAATAATCAATTGCAAGTTCTTTGGAATGGAGTGGATAATATAGATGAAGAACATCTGATGAGACATGAAGGCATTTGTCTGGCTACTTATAGTTTAGAGGGAAAGCCGGGTGATGAAAGCTATATGAAACTCATAAGTGCGAATCATCATTTTAATGATGCTGATATTTATGGATATGGTTCTACTATGTATGAAGATGAAGACGGACATATTTATTTGTATGGTTCATATAATAATTATGATGTTATAGTTGCACGTACGGCTACACATAGTTTAGATAGTCCATGGGAATATTATGTGTGCAATGAAGAAGGAGAATATTCTTGGCAAAATACTTATCCAACTCAGGAACAAGTTGCTCTTTCGAAAATTCAGGCAGAGGATTGTAGTATGCCTTGGGTCTTTAAGAAAGGAGATAGCTATTATATGGTAGCACAAGCTAAATGGTTTGGACGTGAAATGTATATTTTCCGGAGTGATAAGCCTTATGGCCCTTTTGTAGATCGTAAAACTTTATTTAGATTTCCGAATACTTTGGATAAATTAGGGGTACAGACTTATGGTAATTTGTATATGGTGAATTTACATCCTCATTTGTCGCGGGAAGGTGAATTAGTATTTTCTACTAATACGGATCCTGCTGATGGCTTTGGAGGGAATTTTAATGCAGTAGGTAGTGCGGATCTTTATCGTCCTTATTTCTATCGTGTATACAATTGGGAAAAGCTTTTTGAGGAATAAATTCAATGGGTATTAAAAAAGAGGATTGTTTCTTGACTTAAACAGTGAGAAATAATCCTCTTGCTGTTATTTGAAAATATAAAAAAATAAAGAGATTAGTGGTAAATGCTCTTTTATTCGTTCTTATACTAAAGATCTTGTTATTTGATAAAATGTATAAAGTATAATCTGAAATGAACAAGTTATTTACGTTTTCATTATTCTGGTTATTGTGTGCGACTGGTATTGCGGCACAAGTAAAACTATCTCCGATATTCTCGGATAATATGGTGTTGCAGCAGCAAATAAAAGCTCCTATATGGGGTGAAACTAAACCTTATAAAAAGGTAGAGGTTACTACTTCCTGGGATCAGAAAAAGTATAAGGTACAAGCTGACCCTCAAGGGAAATGGAAGACGGAAGTCGTAACTCCGGTAGCCGGAGGTCCTTATAGTATCACTATTTCTGATGGAAAAAAGGTGAAACTTTCTAATGTGATGATTGGGGAAGTCTGGGTTTGTTCCGGACAATCCAATATGGAGATGCAAGTAGAAGGTTGGGGGAAGGTAATGAATTATCAGCAAGAGAAGGAAGAAGCGGAGAATTATCCGAATATCCGGTTCTTGTTGGTTGAGAAAGCAACAAGTCCGCAGCCGATAAATGAAATCAAGGTTGCAGAAAACGGCTGGCAGGTTTGTTCCTCCCAGAGGGTAACCGGCCGCAACATCCTCAAAGACTGTAGCCGACTTTTCTGCGGCAGGTTATTTCTTTGGACGTGATCTGCATAAATATCAGAATGTCCCTATTGGTTTAATTGATACTTCTTGGGGAGGTACGTATATAGAGACATGGACAAGCAAGGAAGCGCTAGCAACCATGCCGGATATGCAAAAAAAACTAGACGTACTGAATGGACTTCCGATAACAAAAGAAGACCGGGAGAAGAAGTTCCATTCGGATGTGGAAAACTGGAAAAAGGATGTTGCGAAGATTGATAAAGGATTTGTAAACGGTGAAGCTGTGTGGGCAGCTACAGGTCTGGAGGATTGTGCGTGGAAAACGATGAAAGTTCCAGGTCTGATGCAGGAGCAGGGATTAGAAGGCTTTAATGGTATTGTCTGGTTTAGAAAAACAATTGATATTCCGGCTAATTGGACTGATAAAGAGTTAACTTTGAATGTAGGTGTGATTGATGATAATGATTTCACCTACTTCAATGGTGTACAAGTAGGTCATACAGAAGGATGGATGGCACCCAGAAGCTATAAAATTCCGAAAGAACTGGTGAAAGGCGGAAAAGCTGTGATTGCCGTACGTGTAATGGATACCGGTGGTACGGGTGGTATTAATGGCAGCCCTGAGAGTATTTCACTCCATCGTTCTGAAACAGATGCAGTTCAGTTGGCCGGAGACTGGAAATATCAGATTTCTTTGAATATTAAAGATATCCCGCAGATGCCGGTTAATACGGCAAATGAACCGAATGTTCCTAGTTTCCTGTTTAATGCAATGTTGAATCCTCTTATCCCATTTGCTATTAAAGGAGCTATCTGGTATCAAGGAGAAGCTAACACAGGACAGGCATATCAATACCGTGAATTGATGCCGTTAATGATAAAAGACTGGATCGCTGGGGATATGACTTCCCGTTCTATATGGTACAACTAGCTAGTTTTACTGCTCAGCAAACTGCTCCTGTAGATGCAACCTGGGCAGAATTACGGGAAGCTCAGACGCAAACCCTGCATCTTGGGAATACCGGGATGGCTGTGACAATTGATATAGGCGATGCTTTCGATATTCACCCGAAGAACAAGCAGGAAGTAGGAAGACGTTTGGCGTTAGCTGCACGAGCGCAGACTTATGGAGAGAAAATTCCATATTCCGGTCCTATGTATGATACATATCAGATTGAAGGCAATAAAATACGTATTTACTTCAAACATACGGATGGTGGCTTAAAAACTAAAAACAATGAAATTCCGAAAGGATTCACTATTGCCGGTGTCGACCATAAATTTCATTGGGCTGACGCTGTGATTGACGGTAATTCGATTGTCGTTTCTTCTCCGGAAGTTGCTTTTCCGATAGCTGTACGTTATGCCTGGGCAGATAATCCAATCTGTAATTTATATAATGGGGCTGATCTTCCGGCATCTCCGTTCCGTACGGATGACTGGCAAGGGATTACTTATGGCAATAAATGATCATCGCTTCCTGGCATTTATCAACTGAAATATATGTTACACATTAAATAAAAACCATGAATAAACTTATTTATTTAGTAATCTTCTCTTTCTTTTCAACGGGGATATATGCCCAGATGAAAGATCTGGTACAATATGTGAATACATTGCAAGGTACCGATTCTCATTTTGGGTTAAGCTATGGGAATACATATCCTACTACAGGTATGCCTTATGCTATGCATACCTGGTCGGCACAGACAGGAAAGAATGGTGAAGGCTGGAAATATCAATATTTTGTAGATAATATCAGAGGATTCTGTCAATCTCATCAATGTAGTCCGTGGATGAGTGATTATGCTGTTTATTCGTTTATGCCGATGGTAGGTGATCTGGTGGTTAATCAGGATAAACGCGCTACGAAGTTCAGCCATGATAATGAGATTGCGAAGCCGCATTATTATAAGGTGACATTGGATAATGGCATCATGACTGAAATGGCTCCTACTACTCGTGGGGTACATCTGCGCTTTTCTTATCCTTCAACCGGAGATGCTTATCTGGTTATTGACGGATATACGGATATGAGTGAGATTAAAATCGATCCGGCAAAAAGACAGATTTCCGGTTGGGTAAATAACCAACGTTTTGTGAATGATTCGAAATCTTTCCGTAGCTACTTTGTTGTGCAGTTTGATAAAGCGTTCGAAGATTATGGTGTATGGGAAAATCAGAAAGACGAGATATTCCCTCAAAAACAGGAGGGAGAAGGCAAAGGATATGGTGCTTATATAAAATTTAAGAAAGGATCAAAAGTTCAGGCGAAAGCGGCTTCTTCCTATATCAGCGCAGAACAGGCACTGGTTACTTTAAACCAGGAACTGGGGAAGGATAAGAATTTGGAAACTACGAAAGTTCGTGGACAAAAAACATGGAATGAATTACTGAACAGAGTATTGGTAGAGGGTGGAACGGATGAACAGATGAAAACTTTCTATTCCTGTCTTTTCCGTGCCAACCTGTTTTCTCGTAAATTCTACGAACGTAAGGAGAATGGAGAACCTTATTACTATAGTCCGTATGATGGTAAAGTATATGATGGATATATGTATACGGATAATGGCTTCTGGGATACTTTCCGTTCTCAGTTCCCATTAACCAATATTCTTCATCCGACTATGCAGGGACGATATATGAATGCACTCCTTGCAGCACAGGAACAATGCGGCTGGTTACCTTCCTGGTCGGCTCCGGGTGAAACCGGCGGTATGCTGGGCAATCATGCTATTTCATTATTGGCGGATGCTTGGGCAAAAGGAATTCGTTCCTTTGATCCGGAAAAAGCATTGAAAGCCTATGCGCATGAGGCTATGAATAAAGGACCTTGGGGTGGTGCTAACGGACGTGGTTTCTGGAAAGAATATTTTGAACTGGGATACGTTCCTTATCCTGAATCAATGGGATCGAGTGCTCAGACAATGGAATATGCATATGATGACTTCTGTGGTTATCAATTGGCTAAAATGGTTGGCAATAAACATTATCAGGAAGTTTTTGCCCGTCAGATGTATAATTATAAAAACGTATTTGATCCGTCTATCGGATTAATGCGCGGAAAAGGTACGGATGGTAAATGGCAGGAACCCTTTGATCCGCTAGAATGGGGCGGACCATTTTGTGAAGGTAACGCATGGCATTACACCTGGTCGGTGTTTCATGATGTGCAAGGATTAATAGACTTGTATGGAAGTGATGAGAAGTTTACCACAAAAATGGATTCCGTATTTATTCTTCCCAGCGTTATTAAGCCCGGCACATATGGAGGTGTAATTCATGAAATGAAAGAGATGGAACTGGCCAATATGGGACAATATGCTCATGGTAACCAACCTATCCAGCATATGCCTTATTTATTTAGCTATGCCGGTCAGCCATGGAAAACCCAGTATTGGGTACGTCAGATCGTTGAAAGACTTTATAATTTTACAGAAAGAGGTTATCCGGGTGATGAAGATCAGGGGGGAATGTCCTCATGGTATATATTAAGCTCTTTAGGCATCTATGCTGTGTGTCCGGGTACGGATGAATATGTAATTGGAAGCCCTTTATTTAAGAAAGCTACAATAACACTGGAGAACGGAAATAAATTTGTGATTGAAGCTCCGGATAATAGTAAAGAAAACTTGTATATACAGTCGGCAACATTGAATGGAAGATTGTTGGATAAGAACTTTATTCGTTATGATGATATATCAGATGGTGGAGTGCTGAAATTTGAAATGGGAAGCCAGCCTAACAAGGAAAGATGTACTTCCAAATATGCGGCACCTTTCTCCTTATCTAAGAAAGACAAGTAATGAAGAACGATCAAGTCTGACAGGTAATACAATAAAGAATATTTATAATGAAGCATAAATTTTTATTTAGCCTTTTATTAGCTTTCGCTGTGGGAGGAGAAATGGTTGTGGGGCAGACTTCGACGGGTGATTATGCCCGTCAGGTCAACACATTGATTGGTACAAAAGGAACGGGGCTGACATCCGGATATCTTTACCCAGGGGCTACCTATCCTTACGGAATGGTACAGTTTACACCTTCTTATTTTTCCAAAAGTTCAGGATTTGTAATCAATCAGCTGAGTGGTGGCGGTTGTGACCATATGGGTAACTTTCCTACTTTTCCTGTGAAGGGAAAACTGAGTATGTCTCCAGATAATATCCTGAACTATCGTGTCAATCTCTCTGAAGAAAAAGGGCACGCAGGCTATTATGAGACCATGGTACAGGAAGATATCAAGGCTAAACTGACAGTGACCGAGAGAACCGGTATGGCAAACTATGAATATCCTGCCGGTCAACAGTATGGAACAGTGATTATCGGCGGGGGGATTTCTGCTACTCCGATAGAACAGGCTGCTGTCGTAATCACTGCGCCGAATAAGTGTGAAGGATATGCGGAAGGTGGCTATTTTTGTGGTATCCGCACCCCGTACAAAGTGTATTTCGTTGCAGAATTTGATACGGATGCCTTAGAGACCGGAACCTGGAAAAGGAATGAACTGAAACCAAATTCCTCTTTTGCAGAAGGCGAATACTCTGGTGTTTATTTCACCTTTGACGTCAGTAAGAAGAAAAATGTCCAATATAAGATTGGGGTATCTTATGTTTCGGTAGAGAATGCACGTGAGAATCTGAAGGCGGAGAATACCGGATGGGATTTTGTGCAGATTCAGAGTCAGGCAGAAGCTAAATGGAATCATTATCTGAGTAAGATTGAGGTAGAAGGCACCAATCCTGACCGTACTACCCAATTCTACACACATCTGTACCGTTCCTTTATTCATCCGAATGTATGTAGTGACGTCAATGGAGAATATATGGGAGCGGATTTCAGAGTGCACAAATCCCGTTCAAAACATTATACTTCTTTCAGTAACTGGGATACCTATCGCACACAGATTCAGTTATTGGCAATGCTTGATCCGGAAGTTGCTTCCGATATTGTTATTTCCCATCAGTTGTTTGCAGAACAGTCAGGCGGCTCTTTCCCTCGCTGGGTGATGGCGAATATAGAAACCGGAGTAATGCAAGGAGATCCGACTCCGATTCTGATATCCAATGCGTATGCTTTTGGTGCTCGTAACTATGATCCGAGACCCATCTTCAAGATTATGAGAAAAGGAGCTGAAGAACCGGGATCCAAGTCGCAGAACGAAGAAACTCGTCCGGGCTTGAGACAATATCTGGATAAAGGGTACTATAATGCTTCCGCTCAGTTGGAGTATACATCTGCGGACTTTGCTATCGGACAGTTCGCTTTACACGCTGTTGGTGATGAATTTTCAAGCTGGCGTTATTTCCACTTTGCCCGCTCCTGGAAAAATCTGTATAATCCGGAGACAGGATGGCTGCAGTCGCGCAATCCGGATGGATCATGGAAATCATTAGGTGAAGACTTCCGTGAATCGACTTATAAGAATTATTTTTGGATGGTACCTTATAACATTGAAGGACTGGTAGAGATTATTGGCGGTAAGGCAAATGCAGAAAAGCGTCTGGATGAATTCTTTACCCGTCTGGATGCCGGTTATAATGATGCGTGGTTTGCGTCGGGTAATGAACCGAGTTTCCATATTCCATGGATATACAATTGGATTGGTCGGCCGTATAAGACTCAGGAGGTTATCAACCGCGTTTTGAATGAACAATACTCCAGCAAGATTAATGGTCTGCCGGGTAATGACGACTTAGGTACAATGGGAGCTTGGTATGTATTTGCTTGCATTGGTCTGTATCCGGAGATTCCGGGTGTCGGAGGTTTAACGGTGAATACTCCGATCTTCTCATCTGTAAAAGTGCATTTGAAAAAAGGAAATATTGTGATTAAGGGCGGTTCGGAAAAAAACATCTATATTAGATCAATGAAACTGGATGGCAAGCCATATGACAGTACATGGATAGACTGGGATCAGCTTTCCAATGGTGCTACTATCGAATATGACACATCAAACAAACCGGATGTAAAATGGGGAATCAAAGTGCTTCCTCCATCTTTCCCTTAATTAGGTTTAACTATTAACTCTTATAAAGAATGAAAAGAAGATTCTTACATACTGCCTGGTTACTGATGGCCGCTGCGATGGTAACTTCGTGTGGTGAAAAGAAACAGGTAACCGAGTTCCCGGACTGGGCATGGGCTGACTTTCAGCGTCCGGAAAATACAAATCCGATTGTTTCGCCGGATACGACAAACTTGTTTTATTGCCCGATGAGGCAGGACTCGGTAGCATGGGAAGCCGGAGATACTTTCAATCCGGCTGCTACGATTTATGATGGAAAGGTAGTTGTCCTTTATCGGGCAGAAGATAATTCGGCAGTCGGTATCGGTTCACGTACTTCCCGTCTGGGATATGCTTACTCTGATGACGGATTACATTTTAACCGGATGCCGGTTCCCGTTTTCTATCCGGCAGATGACAGTCAGAAAGAACTTGAATGGCCGGGTGGTTGTGAAGATCCTCGTGTTGCAATGACGGAAGACGGATTGTATGTAATGCTTTATACGCAATGGAATCGTAAACAGGCGCGTCTGGCGGTAGCCACTTCCCGCGATCTGCAAAAGTGGGAAAAGTATGGACCGGCTTTTGCGAAGGCTTATGACGGACGTTTCTTTGACGAATTTTCAAAATCGGCTTCTATCGTTACAAAACTGGTAGATGGAAAACAAGTGATTGCCCGGATCGACGGTAAATACTGGATGTATTGGGGTGAAAAGTTTGTGAATGTAGCCACATCAGAAGATTTGGTGAACTGGACACCGATGCTGGATGAGAATGGTGACTTCTTGAAGGTCATTGTCCCCCGTGAAGGCAAATTTGACAGTGACCTAACAGAGTGCGGTCCTCCAGCTGTGCTGACTGATAAAGGTATTCTGTTGCTTTATAACGGCAAAAATAAAGCCGGTGCGGAAGGTGATACACTGTATACTGCCAATTCTTATTGTGCAGGGCAGGCGCTGTTCGATGCAAAAGATCCTGCAAAATTGATTGACCGACTGGACAAGCCATTCTATATTCCTGAATCTGATTTTGAAAAGAGTGGTCAATATCCTGCAGGAACTGTATTTATAGAAGGACTTGTATTCCACAATCAAAAATGGTTCTTGTATTATGGCTGTGCTGATTCGCGTGTAGCAGTTGCCGTATATGACCCGTCTAAAAAATAAAGAAATATTCCATGAAGAAGATAGGACTTTCTCTGTTTAGTATTTTTCTTGCGTTGCAGATAGTAGCGCAGGAAAAAAGCTATTTTACTAATCCTGTGATTCGGGGAGATATGCCCGATCCTTCCATGATTCGGATAGATGATACATATTATGCTACCGGAACATCCTCGGAGTGGGCTCCTTTTTATCCGGTGTTCACCTCAAAAGACCTGATCAACTGGAAACAGACAGGACATATCTTTAATGAACAGCCGTCATGGACTTCTAATTCTTTTTGGGCACCGGAATTGTTTTATCACAATAATAAAGTATTCTGTTACTATACAGCCCGTCAGAAAAGTACTGGAATCTCATATATAGGGGTAGCTGTTGCAGATTCCCCTTTGCATGAGTTCAAGGATTACGGTCCGGTTGTAGAGTATGGGACAGAGGCGATTGACGCTTTTATTTATGATGATAATGGTCAGCTGTATATTAGTTGGAAAGCTTATGGGCTGGATAAGCGTCCTATTGAATTGCTGGGATGTAAGCTCTCTGTCGATGGACTGCGCTTGGAAGGCGAACCATTTTCTTTATTGGTAGATGATGAAGAGATCGGTATGGAAGGTCAGTACCATTTTAAGCAGGGAGATTACTATTATATAGTATATTCTGCTCATGGCTGTTGCGGTCCATCCAGTGATTATGATGTATATGTGGCACGTTCCAAAAGTTTCCGCGGGCCCTATGAAAAGTATAGTGGAAATCCTGTTCTGCATGGTGGTGAAGGAGATTACAGGTCATGCGGACATGGTACGGCTGTGAAGACTCCTGACGGACGTATGTTCTATATGTGTCATGCATATCTGAAAGGGGAAGGATTTTATGCCGGTCGTCAGCCTATCTTACAGGAAATGGAAGTGACAGATGATCATTGGGTACGTTTTAAGACAGGAAGTGTAGCAGTTATGAAGCAGCCTGTCCCTTTCAAAGGTACAAAACAAAATCCGATACCGGGCTTTGAGGATAACTTTACGGGGAATAAGCTGAAGGTTGACTGGACATGGAATTATCCTTATTCAGATATAGATGCTGTGCTAAAGAGTGGAAAACTGCTCTTATCCGGCACTCCGAAAAAAGGAAATAAGTATGGGACGGCATTATGCTTGCGTCCCCAGTCTTCTCATTACAGTTGCGAGACAAAACTGACGAATGTCAATGAGAGTCTGAAAGGACTGACATTGTATGGGGATGATAAGAACCTGGTCGTTTGGGGAACCCAAGGAGATAAAGTTCTTTTGAAAGTAATCAAAGAAGGTGCTGAATCGGTACTTTATGAATCGGCTTTTGCCGGTAGAAATATATATTTGAAGATAGAGGTCGAACAAGGTTGTATTTTCCATTTCTATCAAAGTAGAGATGGTAAGACATGGCAATCTGTACGGAATACTTCTTTTAAGGGAGAATCTTTAATCCGATGGGACAGAGTGCAACGTCCCGGGTTGCTGCATAGCGGCGATAAGAATGTTCCGGCAGAGTTTGCCTATTTTAAAATGAAAAACTTGAAATAACAGAGATTGAATTGTAATTTCATAAAATATTAATTGAAACATGAAAAAGTTTATCGTATTGGTAGCAGCTGTCTGTATGGCATATACTGCTACATTTGCACAAACAGTAAAACCTTTCAAAGAAGGTGAAAGAGCAGTCTTTTTAGGAAATAGTATAACAGATGGCGGACATTATCATTCATACATCTGGTTGTATTATATGACGCGTTTTCCGAATATGCCTATTCGTATATTCAATGGCGGTATCGGAGGAGATACGGCATTTGACATGAACAAACGTCTGGATGCAGATATTTTTGCTATGCAGCCTTCCGTATTGATGGTTACATTCGGTATGAATGACTCCGGATACTTTGAATACAATGGTGATAAAGCGAAGGAATTTGGGGAAGAGAAATATCAAGAGAGCATTAAGAACTACCAGCAAATGGAAAAGCGTTTCAAGGAACTGCCCAAGACACGTATTGTAATGTTGGGAACTTCTCCTTATGACGAAACTGTTCAATTGAAAGAAGGGAATCTTTTCAAGACCAAAAATGAGACTATCAAAAGAATCGTAGAATACCAGAAGGAATCTGCAGCAAAGAACGGCTGGGAATTCTCTGATTTGAATGCGCCGATGGTAGCTTTGAACCAGCAATTCCAGCAGAAAGATCCTGCTTTCACTCTCTGTGGCTCCGACCGTATCCACCCGGATAATGACGGACATATGGTGATGGCTTATCTTTTCCTGAAAGCACAAGGTTTTGTGGGTAAAGACGTAGCGAATATGGAGATTAATGCCAATAAAAAGGAAGCTGTGAAGGCTGAAAATTGTACAGTCTCCAATATTAAGAAGATTGGTAATGAATTGAGTTTTGATTATCTGGCTGAGGCTTTACCTTATCCTCTGGATACGATTGCCCGTGGATGGGGACAAAAGAAAAGTCAGGCAGAAGTTACGAAAGTTGTTCCTTTCATGGAAGATATGAACCGTGAGATGCTGAAAGTATCGGGCTTGAAGGGTAACTATAAACTGCTGATTGACGATGAAGAAATCGGTACATGGAGTGCAGGCGAACTGGCAAAAGGCATTAACCTTGCAGCCGAATCAAAAACGCCTCAATATCAGCAGGCATTAACTGTAATGCATCTGAACGAATATCGCTGGGAAATTGAAAGATCATTCCGTGAGTTTGCATGGACACAATTCGCATTCTTCCAACAGAAAGGATTGCTTAATGCGAATAACAGAAAAGCTATCGAGGTGATGGATGAAAACGTGGAAAAGAATGCATGGCTGAAGGGACACCGGGATTCATATACCCGAATGATGTCTGACGCTGTTCGTGAAGCTCGTCAACAGGAAATGGATGTTCTTATTTCTAAGATTTATGAGGTAAACAAACCTGTAGTAAGAAAGATCGTTCTTAGAAAGATCTGAGTGTGATAAGGTTTTTTAAGGTGAAAAAGGTGTCGGTTGAAAAGCAGACACCTTTTTTAAATTATAAGCAGACTGCATATTCGATAGCCAGCTCCGTCCGATTTAATTTCTTTTCCAGAAATCGGAACTGAACAGCAGCAATACCGTAAACAAC
>OBVO01001002.1_pt1 | contig 13639 bp, 9 predicted proteins | sample 1495151 | NCBI WGS metagenome assembly OBVO01 (sample SAMEA2580019, study PRJEB22360) | human gut metagenome | reverse complement strand
TTCAAGGCGCAGATGAATTCTTTGATCTGCTTAACAAAGTGAAGGAAGTGGCTTCCGAAGCAAAAGATCCGGAACCTAAAGAAACAGTACCGGTATTTCCTGTCCGCCTGTTCTCCTTCGACACGTTAGATTCTGTAATTGAGGCTTCCCGCCTGCTTGCTCCGTTCTATACAGGTGCAAATACACTATATAAGGACGATGAGAATAATAATACCTTTATCCTTGCGCTGGCACCTGCTGATGGTGCAGATCAGGAATTTAATAAAGTATGTAATATGCTTTCGGAGTACAGTTCCCCTGAGAAGGGAGATTCTTCTGTTCTTGCATTTCTGGAGGAGCATTGCAAAATCATTGTTTCCGCAGACGCAATTCAGAAGTTATCCACAATTTAAACAACGAATAAAAAAGACGGTCTGGAATTATGGGAATAACTTTTCCCACACTTCAGACCGTCTTTTTCACTTGTTATCCACAAAAACTTTTAACGATACTAAAAAGCTGCCATACTCTCTTTTTTGAGAGCACAACAGCTTCTTGTATATCTTTTCTCTTTATTATTTCCCAGCGGCTGCCATTGCTGCATTGATCTTCTCTACAAGCAGATCTGCATCAATTCCATGAACCATAGCTGCTTCCTCAAGAGACTCCATCTGAGATGACGGGCATCCAAGACAATGCATACCAATCTCCATCAAAATCGGAGCTGACTCTGGAAATGTTACCAGAAGTTCGCCAATTGTTGTGCTTTTAGAAATTGCCATCACTGTTTCCTCCTTACATATTTCTATTTTCAATTAATTTCTGTCACCATTGAACAGTAATTTTTATTATAATCCCTGATCTATGATTTAGCAACCTTATTTTCATTATCATTCTATGAAATTTTCTGAATTTTTCACGCAACTTTTTCCGTTTATCACACTACTCAAAAGTCAATCAGTTTTCTTTTTTTTTTTCGACAAATCGTCATTTTCATAACAATAGCCAAAACGAATGTTCTTTTTATTTCCAAAAGTTATCCACACTATTCACATCTTTCTTTGTTGATAATGTGGATAACTTTCAGGGAATCTTTTATTTTTCCTCATTTTTTCGATTTTTCAATGTTGATAAGTTGAAAACTACTTTTTTTTATTTTTTTGCTATTTTGAATATTCTTGTCATATTTTGTGCATTTTGACTATCCGTATATTTTTCTTGGAAAATATCGATTTTAGAATTTACAGTCAAATCTTTCATTTCCCACACATATTCTGGACAATGCATTGTTTTCTTTCTATTATTCTTTAATAAATCCGTCTGACAGCCACGATATTTGTATACGTTGCACTGCTGATACCAATTCCCTGAGCTTCATTCATTGCATTTACGATCTGATCATTTCCTATATATAAACCAACATGTCCTTCATATAAGATAAGATCCCCCGGCTGTGCGTCTTCATAACTCACTTCATATCCTGCACTTCGCTGTTCATAAGAAGTTCGTGGAAGACTTATACCAAAATGTGCATACACGGACTGGACAAATCCAGAACAATCTGCTCCATCTGTTAAACTTGTACCGCCCCACACATATGGATTCCCAATAAACTGACAGGCATAATCAATAACTTCCTGCCCTGACGCAACTGACTGAGCCGCCGCTTCTGCAGCCTGGGCTTCTGCTTCTGCCTCCGCAGCCGCAGCTTCTTCTGCTTCCATTCGTTTTTGTTCTTCCTCTTTTGTCTCCCCGTAAGAATAAGAACTTTCCTCTATAACATAATCACCGCACACCCAGCCATTAACTTCACCGACCTGTATCGGATACCAGCCATCTACAGGATCTGCTGTCACAAGATATTCTTCTCCCTGACCGATCTGGGTTAATACGGTAGTATCTGTCCCATGTCCTTCTCTGACATTCAGACAATCTGCTGTGACTGTAACATTCTCATTTGTATACTCATCTGACCTCGAACGGGCTTCTTCTCCTGTGAACAATGTTTCGGTCGGAACATACCCCTCTGCATTTCCCGACCGAATCTTTGTCCATCCATCCAAATATTCCAACACAACTGCCGCTGAATCAGAATATAATTTTCCAACCCATTCACTGTTTTCATCTGCTTCGCTTCTAATATAGGTATAATCCCCCGTATTAGAAAACGCTATATTCAAATACTCTCCCTCTTCTGTCGGCACCAGATACAGATTGATATTGTTCTTTATTTCTGTCTGATATGATGCTTCCAAAATGTTTTCAATTCCTGTAACCGGAACCAGACTCTTCTCACTGTCATCAGTTTCTGCCGCCTGTGTTCTGACTACACTCCCCGGAATTATGATCATCCCTGCCATCATTGACATGATAAGCTTATGCTTCATCCGCATGTTACTCATATAAAACCTCCTTTATTTCCAGCCTTATCTTTTGTGGGAAGTTTTAATTGTTACATAATTGTTAATTTTTGTTACGCCGTAATTTTATCAATCAACCATAGATATGTCAACTGTTTTAATAGTTTTTTCATAATTATCGCCCTCCACCATTTGTAATTATTCCCCTTTTTTATTAATCTCAACGTCCATTTTGTTAATTATTTTGTAATATTTTGTCAGGAGAAATAAAAAAAACTTATTTTTTTCTATTGACAATTTTTAAAATATAAGTTATATTCTAATTACAGTAATCGTTACTGTTATTGATTCAATTTCAGAAAGAGGTGAATCTATGGCTGCAATTAAATATAGCCGACAGCGAGAAGCTATCAAGCATTATCTCGCTTCAACAAAAGAGCATCCCACTGCCGACACTGTTTATCTGCATGTTAAAGAGGATTTTCCTAATATCAGTCTTGGTACTGTTTACCGGAATTTGAATCTGCTGACAGATATCGGCGAAGCGATCAAGATCCCAACACCTGACGGCGGAGATCGATTTGACGGAAATGTTATTCCGCACAATCATTTTCTCTGTACAAGCTGTGGACGGTTACTGGATCTGGAACTGGATATGAAGAGTATTGAAGAAGTGAACCGGCTGGCCGGGGAGAATTTTGATGGAATCATCACTTCAAGTTCCACTTTGTTTTATGGGGAATGCAGTGACTGCATTAGAAAGTCTTAAGTTATAAAAAAAAATTAATAAGAAAAAGGAGATTATCATTATGAAAAAATTTGTATGTACAGTATGTGGTTATGTTCACGAAGGAGATGCTGCACCGGCTGAATGTCCAGTCTGTCACGCACCAGCTTCTAAGTTCAAAGAGCAGGAAGGAGACAAAGTATGGGCTGCTGAACACGTTGTAGGTGTTGCACAGGGTGTCAGCGAAGATATTCTTGCAGATCTTCGTGCAAACTTCGCAGGAGAATGCTCTGAAGTAGGAATGTACCTTGCAATGGCAAGAGTTGCTCACAGAGAAGGATATCCGGAAATCGGACTTTACTGGGAAAAAGCTGCTTACGAAGAAGCAGAGCATGCTGCAAAATTCGCTGAACTTCTTGGTGAAGTTGTAACAGACAGCACAAAGAAAAACCTGGAGATGAGAGTTGATGCTGAGCACGGTGCTACAGAAGGTAAATTCGATCTTGCAAAGAGAGCGAAAGCTGCTAACCTGGATGCAATCCACGACACAGTACACGAGATGGCTCGCGATGAAGCAAGACACGGAAAAGCATTCGAAGGACTGCTTAAGAGATACTTCGGCTAAACAAACCTTATCAGCAGATGCGATTGCTTCTGCTGTGATAAACCTGCCCATCGGGAAATGTTACATTCCCGATGGGCAGTTTTTTTAATCTTCTTTCTCTTTTCTTTCATCTGATAATTTAACTTTTTTGCCGGCAATGAGTTCCTGTTTCTCTTTTCTCCCTAACTGCTTAATTGCATATTCCCGCTTCATTGCCTGTTCTTTTGTCTCAAATTCCTCATAATAAGCCAATTCAACTGGCCTGCGTGCCTTCGTATATTTCGCACCTTTCCCGGAATTGTGCGCCTCCACACGTTTTTCCAGATCATTTGTCCAGCCCGTGTATAACGTTCCGTCACTACATTTTAGCATATATGTATAATTCAAAAACTCACCTCTGCTATCTCCCGCATTACTCTTTCGATGCTTGCTATTTATTATATCATGAATCTCTTATCCAAGACCAAAACTATGATGTAAGTGGCAAAATTTACTTTTGACACTCACATCATAGTATATTATCAAGAAAACTTTTCCTGTATCCGATGTTACTGTTCACACGATGTGCGACCAGCAACGCATCTCGCCATTTTAAATCGCCTTTGGCGATGGGGCGAGATGCATTCAAGTCAAAACACGCATCCTCCGTGTCAATCAGCGGAGTGATTGACACGGGAGTGAACAGTAACTATCCCATACAATATAGTATTGATCCTGCACCCGTAATCAAACTTTTGATTCCTTCATTTTATCCAAACAAATACAACTTTACTCCATAAAATTCATTGGGTCAACCGGCGCCCCGTCTTTCATAATTTCAAAATATAAATTTGGTCCTTCGACACTATAATATTTCGTCGGTGAATTCAGTGTTCCCACTTCCTCTCCGGCTGCAATATAATCTCCAACTGCTGCCGCCACTTCATCCAGTTGGCCATAAACCGCAGTATACCCATTTCCCATATCAAGTGTCACGGTAGTTCCTGTCTGGGCAGTCTGTTCAATACTCTCTACAACTCCTGCTGCCGCTGCGTGGATTACTTCTCCCTGCGTTCCACCAATAATCAGTGCAGGATTATATTTATACTGCTCCAATGTTGGAAAATATACTGTATGATCCATACTAAAACTCAAAAGTGTTGCTCCGCTTGCCGGCCAGGCAAGTGTACTTTCCTGAGTAAACCACACATTCTGTGTATTTGAAGATGCCGTGCTTTGAATTTCCTCTGTGGATGTATTTCCATTCTCCATACTGTTTTCATTCTCTTGCTGAACATCCTTTTGGGATTCCTGGTTTTCTGCATTATCCTCTTCTGAATCTGTGTCTGTAGGAAGAATATCATCTGTATTCGCCAATGTACTATCATCTTCTGTAAGCTGTTCTGCTGTTGTTTGCGCATCTTTGATCTGCTGCTCCATATCTTTTTTGTAATGATTGTATGTGTAGCTCCCAACCATTGTAATTACCGCAACAAAACAAAGTACTGCGCCAACTGCAGCTCCCTTTCCTTTCAAAAAGGCCGGTCTTTCATTTTTATTCATAATCATCACCTCTGGCTATAGCATTGCCTGAAATGATCGATCTTATTCATCTATGTGGTGTAGTTCTGTTCCTTCATAAAAATATTGCAGGATCTCTTCATAATTTTTCCCATCCTTTGCCATTTCCTGTGCAGTCCACTGACTCATTCCGAATCCGTGCCCTTTTCCAACAGTTGCAATCTTCAACCCGTGTGGACTTTCATAAAAAGAAAATGAACTCGAAGGAAGTTTCAGTGCATCACGGAACTGATCTCCTGTACATATCGTCTCTCCAATCCTCATTTTTCGGACATAACCGGAAGAATCCCATTCCTGAATTTCAAAATCTTCATATCCATAACCATTTTCCGCTTTTTTCTGTTCCTCTGCCACAAGGAATTCTCTACATCTCTTTTGTATCTCTTTATATTCTATCAAATGTACCTGAATTTCATCTTCTGCCGCCTTGTCAAGCGGACATTCTTTTGCTGTGATGTACGGATAATCTGCATTCCCAAGTACCTCCTGCACGTCTCTGGTCTTTCCATTACTGGATTGATGAAACGGTGCCCATGCAAAGGTCTCATGATACCACAATACAATTCCTTTTGTTTCCTGTGCTGCCTGTTGACATTTTTTCAAATTCTCTTCGTATTTTGGCCCCAACTTTTTCTTCATCTGAGTCTGCGTCAGACATTTATCCAAAATAGTTTGCTTTTCTTTCTCTGTTCTGTACAACTCTGTACGTAGAACAACCGCCTGTGCCTTCAATGCTTCTATTTCATATCCTCCATCTGTTTCTCCTGCGAGTATTCCTGCGAGATACACAGATGCATTATCGCTGTCAGCTCCCTGCACCGCATTCTTTCCGTTTATAAAAACAGAAATGATGTAAGGAAGTAAAAACAGTATGATAAGAAATGCAAAAAATAACTTTATTTTATTTCTAATTGTATCACGCATAAAAACAGCCCTCCATACTCTATTGTATGGAAGGCTGTCCTATTTTAGAACTTATCTGGTTTCATTCTCCGTGTAATTGCTTATTCGAAAAGGTCCTGTCCTGATGGAACTTCAACCTTCTCCAGATGCCAGATATCACGAACATACTCTTCGATTGTTCTGTCAGATGTGAACTTACCGCTGCATGCTGTGTTCATCATTGCCATCTTAGACCATCTCTGCTGATCTCTATAAGCTTCTTCTACTCTCTTCTGTGCATCTGCATAAGAACGGAAGTCTTTCAGAATGAAGTAAGTATCTGCTTTGTCTGTACACTGTGTATTCAGCAGTGAGTTATACAGATTGATATACATGTTGTGATCGCCGTTAGAATATGTTCCATCCATCAGCTGATCTACGACACGTTTGATCTCCCAATCATTAAAGTAAACATCTGTTGGGTTGTAACCGCCATTGTTCTCGTAATTGATTACTTCCTGTGAACTCAGACCGAAGATAAATGCATTCTCTTCTCCGACTTCATGAACGATCTCTACATTTGCTCCGTCCATTGTTCCGAGTGTCGGTGCACCGTTCAACATGAACTTCATGTTACCTGTACCGGATGCCTCTTTGGAAGCTGTTGAAATCTGTTCGCTGACATCTGCCGCTGCGAAAAGAATCTCTGCATTGGATACTCTGTAGTCTTCGATAAATACAACTTTCAGCTTTCCGTTGATGCTTCTGTCGTTATTTACAACATCTGCTACGGAGTTGATCAGTTTGATTGTCTCTTTCGCACGAAGGTATCCTGCTGCTGCCTTTGCTCCGAAGATAAATGTTCTTGGGTAGAAGGACATCTCCGGATGCTCTTTGATCTGATTGTACAGATACATGATATGCAGGATATTTAACAGCTGACGTTTGTACTCATGCAGACGTTTTACCTGAATGTCAAAGATAGAGCGAGGATCTACATCGATTCCGTTATGCTCTTTGATATATTTCGCAAGGCGAACTTTATTCTGGTATTTAATTTCCATAAATTCACGTCTTGCGTCTTCGTCTTCAACAAGTGGTTTCAGCTTTGCAATCTGAGACAGATCTGTGATCCATCCATCACCGATCTTATCTGTGATCCAATCCGCAAGAAGTGGGTTTCCATGTGCGAGGAAACGTCTCTGTGTGATTCCGTTTGTCTTATTGTTGAATTTCTCAGGCATCATCTGATAGAAATCTTTCAGTTCCTGTTTCTCAAGGATCTCTGTATGAAGCTGTGCAACACCATTTACAGAGAATCCTGCAACGATTGCCATGTTAGCCATACGAACCTGTCCGTTCATAAGGATTGCCATTTTGCGGACTTTCTCTTCATTTCCCGGATACATTTCGCGAACCTTAATCAGGAAACGACGATCGATCTCCTGTACAATCTGGTAAATACGTGGAAGCAGTTTAGAGAACAGGTCGATTGGCCATTTCTCAAGTGCCTCTGCCATGATTGTATGGTTTGTATAAGCACAAGTCTTACTTGTAACTCCCCATGCATCCTCCCAGCTTAATCCTTCTACGTCGATGAGGAGACGCATTAATTCTGGAACTGCAACTGTCGGGTGAGTATCGTTCATCTGGATAACAACCTTCTCATGCAGTTTTCTGATATCACCATGTTTTTTCTTATACTTCTCGATCAGAGCCTGAAGACTTGCAGAAATAAAGAAATACTGCTGTTTCAGACGAAGCTCTTTTCCTGAGTAATGGTTATCGTTCGGATAGAGAACATCAACGATCAGTTTTGCAAGGTTTTCCTGCTCTACTGCTTTGTGATAATTTCCTCTGTCAAATTCATCAAGTTTAAAGTCTGTGATCGGTTTTGCATCCCATACACGCAGTGTATTTACTACGTGATTGCCATATCCAACGATTGGCATATCATACGGAACTGCCATGACAGACTCATAGTTTTCCTGGATAAATTTATCTTTTCCTGTAACAGGATCTTTCTCGAAACGGATATTTCCGCCAAAACGTACTTCTTTTGCGTACTCTTCACGGCGAATCTCAAACGGATTTCCTTCTTTCAGCCAGTTGTCCGGAACCTCTACCTGATATCCATCTTTGATTTTCTGTTTGAACATTCCGTAACGATAACGGATTCCACATCCATATGCCGGGTAATTCAGTGTAGCGAGAGAATCAAGGAAACATGCTGCAAGACGTCCAAGACCTCCATTACCAAGAGCCGCATCCGGCTCCTGGTCTTCAATCACGTTCAGATCAATATTCATCTCTTCCAGTGCTTCTTTTACTTCTTTATATGCTGTCATATTGATGAGGTTGTTGCCAAGTGCACGTCCCATAAGGAACTCCATTGACATATAGTATACTGTCTTAGCGTCTGTCTCATCATATCTTTTTTGTGTCTCAATCCAATCATCGATAATCACATCTTTGACTGCATAGGATACTGCCTGGAATAACTGCTGCGGCGTAGCCTCATCGATTGTCTTTCTGTAAAGTGTCTTAACGTTATCCTTTACTGCCGCTTTAAACGCTTTTTTCTCGAATCTTTTACTGAACATGTTTATTACTCTCCTTTTTTCTCAACACCCATTGTAACTGCTTCGCCGTTGATCTTCCATTCTTTCACGTAACCATCCGGCTGTGCTTTTACAACTTCATCAGCAAGTACCTCACCTGCGATCAGTGTGTTGTTCTTTTCGAAGACAGCTTCTGCCTTTTCACTACCCTCGTATGTAACTTTGATTCTGTCCATAACTTCGAAATCAGCTTCTTTTCTCATTGTCTGGATCTTGCTGATGATCTCACGTACAAATCCCTCTTCCAGCAGCTCTGGTGACAGGTTTGTATCGAGAACAACTGTGATTCCATTGTCATTTACAGATTCATATCCTTCAATCTGTGCTGTATCAATCAGAAGATCTTCCTTGAAGAGTTCAATCTCCTGTCCGTTTACATCCAGTTTGAGTGCACCTGTAGCGTTGAGCTCATCCATTGCTGCATTTCCATCGATGTCGTTAAGCGCCGCTTTGATACCACCTAACATCTTACCATATTTCGGTCCGACTGTCTTTAATTGTGGTTTAAAACTATAAGAAGTAAAGTCTCTTACATCATCTGTGAATTTAACATTTTTAACATTCAGCTCGTCTGCAACGATCTCCTGATAGAATTCCGGAAGATCAAAATCTGCTTTCACAAACATCTTTCCGATTGGCTGACGGTTCTTGATGTTGGATGCATTACGGCATGCACGTCCCATAACAACAAGGTCAAGAACATGTTCCATGTTATTTTCAAGTTCTTTATCAATCTGTTCTTCATGAACTTCCGGGAAGTCACAAAGGTGAATACTTTCCGGAGCATCCTTATCAATGCTACGAACCAGGTTCTGATAAATCTCTTCTGTCATGAACGGGATCATCGGAGCTGCTGCCTTAGATACTGTAACAAGAGCTGTGTACAGAGTCATGTAAGCATTGATCTTATCCTGCTCCATTCCCTTTGCCCAGAAACGCTCACGGCTTCTTCTTACATACCAGTTACTCAGATCATCTACGAAGTCCTGAAGCACACGTGCTGCCTCTGGGATTCTGTAATTGCCAAGATTATAATCTACATCTTTTACCATTGTGTTCATCTTGGAGAGGATCCACTTATCCATAACCGGAAGTTTATCATATTCCAGAGTATATTTTGTTGCATCAAAATTATCAATGTTCGCATAAAGCACGAAGAATGCATAAGTATTCCAAAGTGTTCCCATGAACTTACGCTGTCCTTCCTGAACGGCTTTTCCGTGGAAACGATTCGGAAGCCACGGAGCACTGTTGATGTAGAAATACCAGCGGATCGCATCTGCACCGTATTTCTCCAGTGCATCAAACGGATCAACGGCATTTCCTTTAGACTTACTCATCTTCTGTCCATTTTCATCCTGAACATGTCCAAGAACGATAACGTTCTTATATGGAGCCTTGTTGAACAGCAGTGTTGAGATTGCAAGCAGAGAATAGAACCATCCTCTTGTCTGGTCTACCGCCTCGGAAATGAAATCTGCCGGGAACTGTCTCTCAAATAAGTCTTTATTTTCAAATGGATAATGATGCTGTGCAAATGGCATGGATCCACTGTCGAACCAGCAGTCGATAACTTCCGGTACTCTGTGCATCTCTTTCCCACACTCCGGACACTTGATTGTTACAGCGTCGATGTATGGGCGGTGAAGCTCGATATCATCCGGACAGTTATCAGACATTGATTTCAGTTCTTCAATGCTTCCGATAGAGTGCATATGTCCACACTCGCACTGCCAGATATTCAGTGGTGTTCCCCAGTAACGGTTACGACTGATTCCCCAGTCCTGAACGTTCTCGATCCAGTCACCGAAACGTCCTTTACCGATGCTTTCCGGAATCCAGTTAATTGTATTATTATTTCTGATCAGATCTTCGCGAACTGCTGTCATCTTAATGAACCAGGACTCACGAGCATAGTAGATCAGCGGAGTATCACATCTCCAGCAGTGAGGATAGCTATGCTCGAACTTCGGTGCATCGTAGAGAAGTCCTCTTGCATCCAGATCCTTTAATACTTCCGGATCAGCTTTCTTTACAAACAGACCGGCGAACGGTGTGGATTCTGCCATCTCACCCTTTTCGTCTACAAGCTGTACGAATGGAAGTTCATATTTTCTTCCTACGTTCGCATCATCTTCACCAAATGCAGGTGCGATATGAACAACTCCTGTACCATCTGTAAGAGTTACATATTCATCACATACAACATAGAATGCTTTCTTGCGCTGTTTTGCAGCCTCGTCTGCTGCACACTGATACAGCGGCTCATATTCTTTTCCTTCCAGATCAGTTCCCTTATAAGTCTCAAGAATTTCGTAAGCATCTTTGCCTTCTTCTGCAAGTCTTCCAAGAACTGTATCAAGCAGTGCACATGCCATATAATATACATGTCCATCTGCTGCCTTAACCTTTGCGTAATCTTCTTTCGGATTTACACAAAGTGCAAGGTTGGATGGAAGTGTCCAAGGTGTTGTTGTCCATGCAAGAATATATGCATCTTCATCTTTTACTTTAAAACGAACGATTGCTGAACGCTCCTTGACATCCTTGTATCCCTGTGCAACTTCCTGTGCGGAAAGCGGTGTTCCACAACGCGGGCAGTAAGGAACGATCTTAAATCCTTTGTAAAGGAGTCCCTTATCCCAGATCTGCTTCAGAGCCCACCATTCAGACTCGATAAAATTGTTATCATATGTTACATATGGGTGCTCCATGTCAGCCCAAAATCCAACTGTACCAGAGAAATCCTCCCACATTCCTTTGTATTTCCATACACTCTCTTTACATTTCTTGATAAATGGTTCAAGACCATATTTCTCAATCTGATCTTTTCCATCAAGACCAAGAAGCTTCTCAACTTCAAGCTCTACCGGAAGACCATGTGTATCCCATCCGGCCTTTCTTGGAACCATATACCCTTTCATTGTACGGTATCTTGGGATCATATCCTTGATAACACGAGTTAAAACGTGTCCGATATGCGGTTTACCATTTGCTGTCGGAGGTCCATCATAGAAAATATAATCCGGGCACCCTTCTTTTTCATCCATACTTTTCTGGAAGATTTCATTATCATCCCAGAACTTTTCAACTTCTTTTTCACGGCTGACAAAATTCATGTCAGTTAAAACTTTCTTATACATGTTCTTATCCTTTCCTGAGTTTATTTTATGATTCTTAAAAAAAGAAAGGCTTCCGTCCTGTAATAGGACGAAAGCCTGAACTTCTCTCGTTAAACCACCTGTTACATCATACTTAGGTCTGATTTCTGACCTGCATATGGTATCCTTTAACGCCGGACACGCGTCAGTCCTTACTCTCCATTTCTACATCTGTTTCAGGAACTGCTGCTCTGGAGTGATCTTCAAAAATCTCTTACTTGCACCGGACTCCCACCATCTCCGGCTCGCTGTAACGTTCGGATAAATCCTACTGTCTCCGTCATCGCTTTATCTGTGAACTTCTACACACGGCTTATTATAAAGAGATTCTTGCCTCTAGTCAAGGTTTATTATGATAAAAAAAGTGCGAAAAAACGTTGTTTTCAGCGTTCTTTCGCAAATTTCTGTTTTCTTATCTGCGGCGTTTCTTCTTTCTTTTCACATTACCACTCTTTGCATTTCTTCTTTTTCCTTTTTTTCTTCTGCGACGTCTTATCTGCTTCCGGTAATTCGCAAGTACAACAATGATGATCAATAAAATCACAACTGCAATTACAACTCCGATCACAATTTTCATAAACTTTGAAATCCCGGTTACGACAGTTGAAGTTGTCTTATCTTTCTTTTTTCCCAAAACAGCTGCACTGCTTTCCTCTGTTTTTTCTATCGCAGCTTTCACACTGCCTACTTCCTGCCCTTTATAAGTAAATGTTACTGTTCCGGATCCATCCTTGTTGCTGTCTTCCTTCACTTCTGCTTTCACATCAGAAAATTGTGCACTCTTCGGAAGTACGATATAAGCATCTTCATCTTCATAAGACTTCACACCTTCCGGAAGCTTCTGATCCTTCAAAGATATTTTCGAAAAATTACTGTAAGCATAATCAAACATCGCACGAGTATCTATATAAGCATCATTTCCAAAATCATAAAGTACAACCGCAACAAGCTGCATATCTCCGTTATCTGCCATTGTCACAAGCGTTGTTCTTGCCTGATCTGTGTAGCCGGTCTTACCGCCCTTGCAGTATTCATAATAATTATCATTCTGTGGCCAGAGCATCTTGTGCTTCTGCTGAAAAGTACGTTCTTCATTCACCAGATTCGTTACCGGAATCGTATGGCTTAACGATTGGGAAATTGTCCGGAACGCTTCCTTCTGATAAACTGCTGCACCAATTCTTGCCATATCATGCGCCGTTGTATAATGTTGTTCATCATGAAGTCCGTTCGCATTCGTCCAGTGTGAACCTGTACATCCAAGTTTTTCTGACTCATCATTCATCGCCTGAATAAATGTGTCATAACCTCCGCCCATCTTCTTGCCAACACTCTCAGCTACTGCATAAGAGACCTCATTTGCCGATGCCAGCAGAACGGCATAGAGCGCATCTTCCATACTGATCTGCTCCCCCGGCGTCATGCCGATATGGGCATCGCCATATTCCAGAAAGGAGATGCTGTCCTGGGAAAATTCTACCGTATCTGTAAGCTCTGCATTGTCCAACGCAACCAATGTTGTCAAAAGTTTCGTAATACTCGCCGGATAATGCTTCTTTTCAATCTGCTTGCTATATAAAACCGCCCCACTATTCATATCCATAACGATTGCGGAATCCGCATAAGTTGCCGGTCCCTGTGGCCAGTTCTCCACACTGTTTGAATCTGGTGCGATCGCATAACAGTTCTGACGCTGTGTCTCCCTGTCTTCTTCCTCTGTCTGAGTTGAATCTGTTGTGGCTGGG
>OBVO01000990.1_pt1 | contig 13847 bp, 10 predicted proteins | sample 1495151 | NCBI WGS metagenome assembly OBVO01 (sample SAMEA2580019, study PRJEB22360) | human gut metagenome | reverse complement strand
GGGGAAAGTGCTCTTCTTCCGCCTCTTAAATAATGCCAGCCACACCTTGCGCTATCGCCTGCGGGATATATCGACGCCCGTCCGCCTGATGACCTACTACAGCTACAAAGAGATCGCCCGCCGCAGCCACACGGCTGTCGAGTGTCATCTCTCGCAGTGCTCGCGAAGGTGCGTCTGGCACCCACGGAGCAAGAAGGTCGCGCAAATTACGATCTGCCACCTGTCCCCTCGCCTTGATTAATCACAAATTCATTTTTATCGCCCGTTGTCAGCGCATCCGGCTCGATGTTCATGGTACGCAATACGCCGCCCATGATGGCACCAAAGACCGGCGCGGAAACGGCGCCGCCGTAGTATTTACCCGCCTGCGGATCGTTGATAACAACAACCAGCGCGAAGCGCGGCTGACTCGCAGGCGCAACGCCTGCGGTATAAGCAATATATTTATTGATGTAGCGACCGTCCGGCCCGACCTTTTTCGCGGTACCTGTTTTAATGGCGATACGATAGCCTTTAATCGCCGCCTTCACGCCGCCGCCGCCCGGTAGCGCCACGCTTTCCATCATATGCACCACGGTGCGAACAATGGATTCCGGGAAGACACGTTCACCGGGAACCGGGGGGTCAACTTTGGTAATCGACAGTGGGCGATAAATGCCGTAGCTGCCGATGGTTGCGTAGACTCGCGCTAACTGTAACGGTGTTACCATTAGCCCGTAGCCGAAAGAGAAGGTGGCCCTCTCTATGTCAGACCACCGTTGTTTTTGAGGATATAAGCCACTGCGTTCTCCGACCAACCCCAAATTGGTCGCTTTTCCCAGTCCAAAACGTGAGTAAGTATCTACTAACGCTGAGGACGGCATCGCTAACGCCAGCTTGGAAACACCGACGTTACTCGACTTCTGTAATACCCCGGTCAGGGTTAATTCGCTGTAGCGTGCCACGTCTTTGATTTCGTGGCCGTTAATTCGATAAGGAACGGTATTCAGTACCGAGTTTTCCCGCACTACGCCACGTTGCAACGCGGTCATCACCACCATCGGTTTAACCGTTGAACCCGGTTCAAACACGTCAGTGATGGTACGGTTACGCATCGCCTCTTTCGGCGTGCCACTCAGATTGTTTGGGTTGTATGACGGGCTGTTAGCCATCGCCAGCACTTCACCGGTGTTGACATCCACCAGCACGGCGCTACCAGATTCAGCCTTGTTAAAGGCCACCGCGTTGTTCAGTTCGCGATAAACCAGCGCCTGCAGGCGTTCATCAATACTCAGCGCCAGGTTGTGCGCCGCCTGACTGTCGGTGGAAGAGATATCTTCAATTACGCGACCATAGCGGTCTTTACGCACAATGCGCTCACCCGGCTGCCCGGTAAGCCATTTATCGAAACTCTTCTCGACGCCCTCAATCCCCTGACTATCGACGTTAGTAAAGCCGATGAGGTGAGCGGTCACTTCGCCGGATGGATAATAACGGCGAGATTCTTCACGCAGATGAATCCCCGGCAGTTTCAGTTTTTTGATGTACTCTGCCATGTCAGGGTTTACCTGACGCGCCAGATAAATAAAGCGCCCTTTCGGGTTGGCGTTAATGCGGGCTGAAAGCTGATCCAGCGGAATGTTGAGTGCGTTAGCCAGCGCCTTCCAGCGATCACCGACGCTGATACCGCCAGCGTCATGCACTTCTTTCGGGTCAGCCCAAATCGCTTTAACCGGCACGCTCACCGCTAACGGGCGACCAGAACGGTCAGTAATCATGCCGCGGGAGGTGGAAACTTGCTGAACGCGAAGAGAACGCATGTCGCCCTCTTTTACCAGCATATCCGGGGAGATAACTTGTAACCACGCTACGCGTCCGAGCAGAAAAGCCAGCGCCAGGAGAATACAGCCGCATAACAACGCAAAACGCCAACTGATAAAGTTGGCATGTTCTTCCTGACGTTTTGGTTTCTGCGTTTTCGCCGCTGCTTTCATGCGTCGCGTTTATCCTTATTTTTGCACTACGATATTTTCTTGTGACGGATCAACATGCTGCATTTGCAGCTTTTCCGTGGCTATCCTTTCCACCCGGCTATGGTCGCCGAGCGCATTCTCTTCAAGGATTAGGTTGCGCCATTCAATGTCTAAAGCATCTCGCTCCAGCACCAGTTGTTCGCGCTGAGCGGTCAGTAAACGGGTATGGTGCGCCGTGGTTACCACGGTCACCGCCGTCAAAATAATGCAAATGAACAGGCAGAGTGGCAGCTTCCCAAATCGCAAAAGATCGTCACCGATAACACCAGGCAATGCATGGCGCTCGTGGCTTCCCATCGATCCTTTAACTTTGCTTAGAGCTTCTGTCACTCTGCTGATCATGCGTTCGTCCTCTCTGCAATACGCAGAACTGAACTACGGGCACGAGGGTTCTCAGCCACCTCTTCTTCGCCCGGCATTAACTTGCCTAGTGCTCGCAGCTGACGGCCACCCAGTTTTTTGAGCTGCTCTTCAGTCATCGGTAACCCTGCCGGAACTTGCGGACCGCGGCTGTTTTCACGCATAAAACGTTTCACAATACGGTCTTCCAGCGAGTGGAAGCTGATGATCGAAAGCCGCCCACCCGGGGCCAGCACGTTGAGCGAGCTTTTTAGCGCCTGCTCTATCTCCTCCAGTTCACTGTTTACCCAAATGCGCACCGCCTGGAAGGTCCGGGTCGCGGGATGTTTAAACTTATCTTTCACCGGCGTTGCAGCAGCCACGACTTCCGCCAGTTCTTTGGTGCGGGTCATCGGCTGTTCGCGGTTACGCTCGACAATGGCGCGGGCAATGCGTTTGGCAAAACGCTCTTCACCATAGGTTTTCAATACCCAGGCGATATCGGCTTCTTCTGCGGTTTGTAGCCATTCAGCGGCTGACTGCCCACGGGTTGGGTCCATACGCATGTCCAGCGGACCATCGCGCATAAAGGAAAAGCCGCGTTCAGCATCATCAAGTTGCGGTGAAGAGACGCCAAGATCGAGGAGAATGCCATCGATCTTGCCGATAAGATCGCGCTCGGCAACGTATTCGCCCAGCGCGGAGAAAGGTCCGTGGATGATGGAGAAGCGCGGATCATCAATAGTCTTCGCAACGGCGATAGCCTGCGGGTCGCGATCGATCGCCAACAAACGCCCCTCTTCGCCAAGCTGCGAGAGGATCAGACGTGAGTGACCACCGCGACCAAAAGTCCCATCAATGTAGATGCCATCAGGACGGATATTGAGGCCATTAACGGCTTCATCCAGCAGCACCGTAGTATGTTTATAGTTTTCCATCATTTTATAGAGACAAGTCCTGCAGTCGCTCCGATAAGTCTCCAGTAGCCAACTGCTCTGCGTCGATATCTTCCTTGACCTGTTGATGCCAGGTTGTTTCATCCCACAGCTCAAACTTGTTGAACTGTCCAACCAGCATCACTTCTTTTGTCAGCCCGGCATGTTGCCGCAGTACTGGCGCGATTAACAATCGACCTGCGCCATCCATCTGACATTCGCTGGCATGACCTAACAGTAGGCGCTGCACACGGCGCTCAACCGGGTTCATGCTCGACAGACGCGATAATTTTTGCTCGATAATTTCCCATTCAGGCAGGGGGTAAAGCAGCAGGCACGGGTGATGAATGTCAATGGTGCAAACCATTTGACCGGCAGCGTTCTCAAGCAGCTGTTCCCGATAACGGGTAGGCACTGATAAGCGCCCTTTGCTGTCGAGATTGACTAACGTTGCTCCCCGGAACATGCCAGCCTCACCCCTTATTCCCACTTTGCCCCACAATTTCCCACTGAAAGGAGTTTACGGAGCGGAGGAAAAGCTTGTCAAGCCAGTCACAAGGCATACCGAGGTAAAAAACCCGATGTTTACGGCTAATATCAGCGTTGTTTATTTTACGTCCAACGTGCGAAGCAAATTAACGTTATGAATAGCTGTAAGAAAAAATCCCTCATCGTCATCACCGTTTTAAAATGACTCACTATTTTCCACAGCAAATATAAAGTGTCAGTTTGCGACGCGAGCGGCATTTTAGGACATATCTTCCCCGGTTAACAGTCCCTGTTGCGTCTGTGTGGCGCTTGATGCCAGCGGGTTTGCGCAAAAGCAAAGAAAAGTGTTTGTTAAATCGGCAATTCATCTCTGCATGTAACAAAATAATGCAAAAACGCGCTATCGATATCACTTAATTATTGTGAATTTCAGCTGGTGAGGTAATTAACGGGCAGGTTTAAAAGCATTTATCAATAATAGCCAGGAATAGTCTTATTTACTTTAAGGATATTGATGTCCATTCCCGTACTCAACGCGCCAGAGAGAAATTCACCTGGCGCGTATTTTTGTTCGCGGCTTAGCTACGGCTGAGCACGCCGCGGCGATAGAGATTACGTTTAATGCGCGTTAAACCAGGTTTTGGCTTACGCGGTTCGTCCAGGCTTGCCAGGACAATCTCCAGCACACGCTCTGCGACATCGCGGTGACGTTGAGCCACTGCCAGCACCGGGCACTGTAAGAAGTCGAGCAGTTCGTTATCGCCAAAGGTGGCAATTGCCAGGTCAGAAGGCAGTTTGCCGTCACGACGTAGCGTGACATCCATCACCCCTTGCAACAGCGCAAATGACGTTGTGAACAGCGCCTGCGGCATCGGATGCGTTTCCAGCCATTTTTCGAATAACTGGGCAGCTGCCTCCCGCTCATAGCTGTTGGCATAAAGGAAATGCACTTCGCGCGGATCATCTTTCCAGGCAGTACGGAAGCCTTGTTCACGCAGGAAGCTGACAGAAAGCTCCGGCAGCGCGCCAAGATAAAGCACCGTCTCGGCGGGAAACTTACGTAACTCTTCCGCCAGCATTTCGGCATCATCCTGATCGGCACCAACCACGCTGGTGAAGTGTTCACGATCGAGGGCGCGGTCCAGCGCGACAATCGGGAACGGGTCGTTAGCCCAGCGTTGATAAAAAGGATGCTCAGGTGGCAACGACGTCGAAACAATAATGGCATCAACCTGACGCTGTAAAAGGTGCTCAATGCAGCGCATTTCGTTGTCGGGCTGATCTTCCGAGCAGGCAATCAGCAGTTGATAACCCCTTTGCCGCGCCTGGCGTTCAAGATAGTTAGCGATGCGGGTATAGCTGGTGTTCTCCAGATCGGGGATCACAAGACCAATAGAACGTGTGCGTCCAGCACGAAGCCCAGCTGCCACGGCGTTCGGGTGGTAATTGTGCTCACGCACCACAGCCATGACTTTTTCAACGGTTTTGTCGCTCACACGGTATTGCTTCGCTTTGCCGTTAATAACATAGCTTGCAGTGGTCCGCGACACTCCCGCCAGCCGAGCGATTTCATCCAGTTTCACAATTGCCCCTTGCGTAAAATGTAAAAACCATAGCCATTGTACTGGTATGGGTTAAATTCATTAACATCTAAGCGCAGAAAATTAACTGCGGCAACTGCTTTTATTCCAGGTTCCCACTGATTTCGCAAAAAAAGCCCAACGTGACATGTTGGGCTGCAAATTGCGCATTGAGATCATTCTCAACGCATTATTTTATCGCCGCGCGAAAGTCCTACCACACCAGAGCGAGCAACTTCCACAATTTTCGCCACATCACGAATCGATGCTAAAAATGCATCAAGCTTATCGCTGGTACCTGCTAATTGAACGGTATAAAGCGAGGGTGTGACATCGATAATTTGCCCACGGAATATTTCCGTATTACGTTTCACTTCGTCACGCCCGTAGCCGCTGGCCTGAATTTTCACCAGCATGATTTCCCGCTCAACATGCGCACCCTGTCCAAGCTCGCTCACGCGCAATACATCGACCAGCTTGTGTAATTGCTTTTCGATCTGCTCAAGCACTTTTTCATCGCCCACGGTCTGGATGGTCATACGCGATAATGTCGGATCGTCGGTTGGCGCAACGGTCAGGCTTTCAATGTTGTAGCCACGCTGGGAAAAAAGGCCAATCACGCGGGATAACGCGCCTGATTCATTTTCGAGTAAGACTGATAATATCCGGCGCATAATCAGGTTCTCTCCGTTTTGCTTAACCACATTTCATCCATTCCGCCCCCGCGAATCTGCATCGGGTAGACGTGCTCACTGCCATCGACGGTGACATCAACAAACACCAGGCGATTATTGCGCACCTGTTCCAGCGCCTCGCTAAGTTTGCTTTCCAGTTCTTGCGGATGAGAAATCTGGATCCCGACGTGACCATAGGCTTCCGCCAGACGAACGAAATCGGGTAGCGATTGCATATAAGATTGTGAATGACGGCCGGAATAGATCATGTCCTGCCACTGTTTCACCATCCCCAGATAGCGGTTATTGAGATTCACCACCAGTACCGGCAACTCGTATTGCAAGGCGGTAGACAGTTCCTGGATGTTCATCTGAATACTGCCGTCGCCAGTGACGCAAACCACGGTTTCTTCTGGCAACGCCATTTTGACGCCCAGTGCCGCAGGCAAACCAAACCCCATCGTGCCGAGGCCGCCAGAGTTGATCCAGCGACGCGGTTTGTCGAATGGATAATAAAGCGCAGCAAACATCTGGTGCTGCCCGACATCGGACGTCACGTAAGCGTCTCCCTTCGTCAACCGCCAAAGAGTCTCGATCACCGCCTGCGGTTTAATCTTTTCACTGTGAGAGTCATATTTCAGGCACTGACGAACGCGCCACTGTTCAATCTGTTGCCACCAGTCGCGGATCTCATCCAGCGGTTGATGGACGGATTCTTGCGACAGGAGTTCAAGCATTTGTTCAAGGACCTGGCGAGCATCCCCCACAATCGGGATATCAGCAGTCACGGTTTTAGAAATGGAAGTAGGATCAATGTCGATATGCAGAACCGTGGCATTTGGGCAGTACTTCGCCAGATTGTTCGTCGTTCGGTCATCAAAACGCACCCCGACGGCAAAAATCACATCCGCGTTATGCATCGTCATATTGGCTTCGTAGGTGCCGTGCATTCCCAGCATGCCCAGTGCCTGACGATGCGTTGCCGGAAACGCCCCCAGTCCCATTAATGAGGAAACAACGGGCAGATTCAACGCCTCCACCGTTTCTTTTAGCTGCTGATGACAGCCCGCCGTGATTGCCCCACCGCCTACATAGACAACCGGTTTTTTTGCCGCCACCAGCGTTTGCAGAGCGCGCTTAATTTGCCCTTTATGCCCGGAGGTCGTGGGATTGTAAGATCGCATACTGACCGACTCCGGCCAGACGTAGGGTAATTTGTTCGCCGGATTAAGAATATCTTTGGGTAAATCAACGACCACGGGCCCAGGGCGACCACTTGCCGCCAGCCAGAAAGCCTTTTTCAGCACCTGCGGAATGTCTTCCGTTTGCTTAACCAGAAAACTGTGTTTAACCACAGGGCGAGAAATCCCCACCATGTCGCACTCCTGAAAGGCATCGTAGCCTATCAACGAGGTCGCTACCTGCCCGGAAAGGACAACTAAGGGAATGGAATCCATATAAGCGGTGGCAATGCCAGTAATCGCATTGGTCGCCCCTGGACCCGACGTTACCAGCACGACGCCGACTTCCCCGGTCGCGCGCGCCAGACCATCGGCCATATGCACCGCCGCCTGCTCATGACGAACTAAAACATGATCGATACCACCCACGGTATGCAATGCATCGTAAATATCAAGGACCGCGCCTCCGGGATAACCGAATACTTGTTTAACGCCCTGATCGATAAGCGATCGGACGACCATCTCGGCTCCAGACAACATCTCCATGGCCTGCCTCACTGTTTGACGGAAAAAATGTGTAAAACACATTAACCGTCCGATCTTGCTTAAGCAATTAGCAGACAGAGACATAAACACGAGGTAATAAGAATAAACAGGAGGAAAGGTGAAAAGAAACGATAAAATCCTCCATTACAGAGGATTAAATTGATAATAAATCGGCTGAATCCTACAACTTACAGCAATTTCTCTATTTTTTTAATTAATCCTAAAATAGAGAGAACACACATTCAGAATAAAATTCTACATTCAATAAAAAATGCAGAATAAACCAGACATTGATGTCTGACCTATTCTGCATTCAGTTAGCGTTTGCAAATTGAGACTAATTGCTCTTCCATCCACTGATGGCCTTTATCGCGCCCGGCAGCTTCATGCCAGGAGAGATAACAGGTTCTGCTGTTTTGTTTTAACGGCAGCGGTAATACCTGTAACTCTAAGGATTCAGCGAACTCTTCAGCCAACCAACGCGGCGCAATAGCGACCAGATGCGTTTGCGACACCACGCTCAGTACACTCATCATTGCCATGCCCTGATACGCGATACTGGCTTGTTTATCTACCGTGTCATACCACGGTTGACTAAATGACGCGAAACGATCGAGCGAAACTGCCGCATGTTGTTCGTTATAAACATCATGTTTCAGTAACGGGCCTTTAATTGTTGGATGATTTTTGCTGGCTACCAGCACCATTTCATCTTTAAATAATGGCACACTGGTAAATTCAGGACGATGGAAGTCTTCATAACTAATCACAAACTCCGTTTCCTGATAACGCAGTTGATGTTCAGTGTTCTGATTTAATGAAGACTTGAACATAACATGTATATTTGGCGCAGTTTGCTCAATGTGATTATAAATCTGCGAGGTCAGAATGCTGTCTAACGGACTGCAAACACAAAGATGAAATACACGTTCACTGCTCGCGGGTTCAAAACCTGAACCTGGCAATTCATTTTGTACTAATTGCAATGCCTGACGAACTGAACCAAAAAGTTGAAATGCGCGAGCAGTCGGTTGAATGCCACGGCCATAACGAACAAAAAGCTCGTCATTAAACATCACCTTCAGGCGTGCAACCGCGTTACTGACCGCAGGTTGCGACATCCCCAGAACATGAGCGGCACGGGTGATGTTTTGCTCCTGCATCACGGCATCGAAAACGGTTAATAAGTTGAGATCGACCATGCGTAGTTGTGGCTTGCTTAACTCCGCCGTCTCTGGTTGATCTGTTTGTACCTCTGGCATACTTAACTCCACTGTCACACTTAACTCCCTTTCCCTTATTGGAATGCAGAGAAATAATCCTCGAGAATATGATTTATCATGCATATAAAATAAGAAAAAGGAAAATGAGAAAAATTAGGAAAACATAAAGATACGGGTTCTTATAAAAACATAACCCATTGCCGAGTAAAGCGTCATTTACCGCAGCATAATAATCCATAATGTTTTTGTTGCGAAAACAATCTAATCATAACTACCGCGAATACTCAATCATCCACAAAATGGATTAAATGTGCTTTTTTAATAATTAATTTATATGTTTAATGCATTAATTCTTAACATTAATCGAACAATAATATTCACAAAATGAATATCAAAAAATTAGCAAAACATATAATTCAATACAAATCATCAAGATAGGTTTTGTAACGCGTGCATTTTATCCCCCTTTTCCTCGTTGATTAGATGCAAAAATTTATTCTGAAATATGTCAACCGATGAAAAGCGTCGGTGGTTAAGCAGAAATTAATATCGCTTGTTTTAACCACCGCAGCACAATTAGCTAATTTGACGAATGCAGAACTCACTCTGGCGGAACGTTTTTGTTGCGTCAGGGTTGACATCCGTTTTTGTATCCAGTAACTCTAAAAGCATATCGTATTCATCTGGAGCTGATTTAATGACTCACATCGTTCGCTTTATCGGTCTACTACTACTAAACGCATCTTCTTTGCGCGGTAGACGAGTGAGCGGCATTCAGCATTAAGCCAGCACGCAGTCAAACAAAAAACCCGCGCCATTGCGCGGGTTTTTTTATGCCCGAAGCGAGGCGCTCAAAAAGAGACAAGGACCCAAACCATGAGCCAGCAAGTTATTATTTTCGATACCACATTGCGCGACGGTGAACAGGCGTTACAGGCAAGCCTGAGTGCGAAAGAAAAACTGCAAATTGCGCTGGCCCTTGAGCGTATGGGTGTTGACGTAATGGAAGTCGGTTTCCCCGTCTCTTCGCCGGGCGATTTCGAATCGGTGCAGACCATCGCCCGCCAGGTCAAAAACAGCCGCGTATGTGCGTTAGCTCGCTGCGTGGAAAAGGATATCGACGTGGCAGCTGAATCTCTGAAAGTTGCCGAAGCCTTCCGTATCCATACCTTTATTGCCACTTCACCAATGCACATTGCCACCAAGCTGCGTAGCACGCTGGACGAAGTAATCGAACGCGCTATCTATATGGTGAAACGCGCCCGTAATTACACCGATGATGTTGAATTTTCTTGCGAAGATGCCGGACGCACACCCATTGCCGATCTGGCGCGCGTGGTTGAAGCGGCGATTAACGCCGGTGCCACCACCATCAACATTCCGGACACCGTGGGCTACACCATGCCGTTTGAGTTCGCTGGAATCATCAGCGGCCTGTATGAACGCGTGCCTAACATCGACAAAGCCATTATCTCCGTACATACCCACGACGATTTAGGCCTGGCAGTTGGCAACTCACTGGCGGCGGTACATGCCGGAGCGCGCCAGGTGGAAGGTGAAATGAATGGGATCGGCGAGCGAGCCGGTAACTGTTCGCTGGAAGAAGTGATCATGGCGATCAAAGTTCGTAAGGATATTCTCAACGTTCATACCGCCATTAATCACCAGGAGATATGGCGCACCAGCCAGTTAGTTAGCCAGATTTGTAATATGCCGATCCCGGCAAACAAAGCCATTGTTGGCAGCGGCGCATTCGCACACTCCTCCGGTATCCACCAGGATGGTGTACTGAAAAACCGTGAAAACTACGAAATCATGACACCAGAATCTATTGGTCTGAACCAAATCCAGCTGAATCTGACCTCTCGTTCGGGGCGTGCGGCGGTGAAACATCGCATGGATGAGATGGGATATAAAGAAAGTGAATATAATTTAGACAACCTGTACGACGCTTTCCTGAAGCTGGCGGACAAAAAAGGCCAGGTGTTTGATTACGATCTGGAGGCGCTGGCCTTCATCGGTAAGCAGCAAGAAGAGCCGGAGCATTTCCGTCTGGATTACTTCAGCGTGCAGTCAGGTTCTAACGATATTGCCACTGCCGCCGTCAAACTGGCCTGTGGCGAAGAAGTCAAAGCAGAAGCCGCCAACGGTAACGGTCCGGTCGATGCCGTCTATCAGGCGATTAACCGCATCACTGACTATAACGTCGAACTGGTGAAATACAGCCTGACCGCCAAAGGTCACGGTAAAGATGCGCTGGGTCAGGTGGATATTGTCGCCAACTACAATGGTCGCCGCTTCCACGGCGTCGGCCTGGCCACCGATATTGTCGAGTCCTCCGCCAAAGCCATGGTGCACGTACTGAACAATATCTGGCGTGCCGCAGAAGTCGAAAAAGAGTTGCAACGCAAAGCTCAACACAACGAAAACAACAAGGAAACCGTGTGATGTCGAAGAATTACCATATTGCCGTATTGCCGGGGGACGGTATTGGTCCGGAAGTGATGACCCAGGCGCTGAAAGTGCTGGATGCCGTGCGCAACCGCTTTGCGATGCGTATCACCACCAGCCATTACGATGTAGGCGGCGCAGCCATTGATAACCACGGGCAGCCGCTGCCGCCTGCGACGGTTGAAGGTTGTGAGCAAGCCGATGCCGTGCTGTTTGGCTCGGTAGGTGGTCCGAAGTGGGAACATTTGCCGCCAGACCAGCAACCAGAACGCGGCGCACTGTTGCCTTTGCGTAAACACTTCAAATTATTCAGCAATCTGCGTCCGGCAAAACTGTATCAGGGGCTGGAAGCATTCTGTCCGCTGCGTGCTGACATTGCCGCTAACGGCTTCGACATCCTGTGTGTGCGCGAACTGACCGGCGGCATCTATTTCGGTCAGCCAAAAGGCCGCGAAGGTAGCGGACAATATGAAAAAGCGTTTGATACCGAGGTGTATCACCGTTTTGAGATTGAACGTATCGCCCGCATCGCGTTTGAATCTGCTCGTAAACGTCGCCATAAAGTGACGTCTATCGACAAAGCCAACGTGCTGCAATCCTCTATTTTATGGCGGGAGATCGTTAACGAGATCGCCACGGAATACCCGGATGTCGAACTGGCGCATATGTACATCGACAACGCCACCATGCAGCTGATTAAAGATCCATCACAGTTTGACGTTCTGCTGTGCTCCAACCTGTTTGGCGACATTCTGTCTGACGAGTGCGCAATGATCACTGGCTCAATGGGGATGTTGCCTTCCGCCAGCCTGAACGAGCAAGGTTTTGGTCTGTATGAACCGGCGGGCGGCTCGGCACCCGATATCGCAGGTAAAAATATCGCCAACCCGATTGCACAAATTCTGTCGCTGGCGCTGCTGCTGCGTTACAGCCTGGATGCCGATGATGCGGCTTCCGCCATTGAACGCGCCATTAACCGCGCATTAGAAGAAGGCATTCGCACCGGGGATTTAGCCCGTGGCGCTGCCGCCGTTAGTACCGATGAAATGGGCGATATCATTGCCCGCTATGTGGCAGAAGGGGTGTAATCATGGCTAAGACGTTATACGAAAAATTATTCGACGCTCACGTAGTGTACGAAGCCGAAAACGAAACCCCGCTGTTATATATCGACCGCCACCTGGTGCATGAAGTGACCTCACCGCAGGCGTTCGATGGTCTGCGCGCCCACGGTCGCCCGGTACGTCAGCCGGGGAAAACCTTCGCCACCATGGATCACAACGTCTCTACTCAGACCAAAGACATTAATGCCTGCGGTGAAATGGCGCGCATCCAGATGCAGGAGCTGATCAAAAACTGCAAAGAATTTGGCGTCGAGCTGTATGACCTGAATCACCCGTATCAGGGGATCGTCCACGTAATGGGGCCGGAACAGGGCGTCACATTGCCGGGGATGACCATTGTCTGCGGCGACTCACATACCGCCACCCACGGCGCGTTTGGCGCACTGGCCTTTGGTATCGGCACTTCCGAAGTTGAACACGTACTGGCAACGCAAACCCTGAAACAGGGTCGTGCGAAGACCATGAAAATTGAAGTCCAGGGCAAAGCCGCGCCGGGCATTACCGCGAAAGATATCGTGCTGGCGATTATCGGTAAAACTGGTAGCGCAGGCGGCACCGGGCATGTGGTGGAGTTTTGCGGCGAAGCAATCCGTGATTTAAGCATGGAAGGTCGTATGACCCTGTGCAATATGGCAATCGAAATGGGCGCGAAAGCCGGTCTGGTTGCACCGGACGAAACTACCTTTAACTATGTCAAAGGCCGTCTGCATGCGCCGAAAGGCAAAGATTTCGACGACGCCGTCGCCTACTGGAAAACCCTGCAAACCGACGAAGGCGCAACTTTCGATACCGTTGTCACTCTGCAAGCAGAAGAGATTTCGCCGCAGGTCACCTGGGGCACCAATCCAGGCCAGGTGATTTCCGTGAACGACAATATTCCCGATCCAGCTTCGTTTGCCGATCCGGTTGAACGCGCGTCGGCAGAAAAAGCGCTGGCCTATATGGGGCTGAAACCGGGTATTCCGCTGACCGAAGTGGCTATCGATAAAGTGTTTATCGGTTCCTGTACCAACTCGCGCATTGAAGATTTACGCGCGGCAGCGGAAATCGCCAAAGGGCGAAAAGTCGCGCCAGGCGTGCAGGCACTGGTGGTTCCCGGCTCTGGCCCGGTAAAAGCCCAGGCGGAAGCGGAAGGTCTGGATAAAATCTTTATTGAAGCCGGTTTTGAATGGCGCTTGCCTGGCTGCTCAATGTGTCTGGCGATGAATAACGACCGTCTGAATCCGGGCGAACGTTGTGCCTCCACCAGTAACCGTAACTTTGAAGGCCGCCAGGGGCGCGGCGGGCGCACGC
>OBVO01000987.1_pt1 | contig 13873 bp, 10 predicted proteins | sample 1495151 | NCBI WGS metagenome assembly OBVO01 (sample SAMEA2580019, study PRJEB22360) | human gut metagenome | reverse complement strand
GTGTGGCGGCAGTTGGCGCGGACGTTCGGTACGTCATGATGACGATGCCCGCAATGAATGTTTCCGTGCCTACAAGCATCCCCGCGAATCGTACGAAGACCATTCCGACTTTCTGAAAAGAGGTGCCCGTTATGCCTTCCTTTTCAAACTCGATATCACCGATTACAAAGGATGGGCACGCGGATTGAAAAAGGCAGGATACGCCACAGACCCTTCCTATGCCAATCGACTGATTACGATTATCGAAGATTACGACCTGTATAAATATGACAGCAAAGGTGTCTACTCGGAACGCAAGTTGCGAAAGAACCCGTGGCTGCTGAGTCCGCATCCGGTGTATATCGCCAATGATATCGCCTATATCGTAGCCCGTAGTGGGGATACTTTCAAGGATTTAGGTAAGGAATTTGATATCAGCTGGAAGAAGTTGGTGAAGTATAACGACTTGCAGCGTGATTATACTTTGGTGAACGGAGATATTATCTATCTGAAGAGTAAAAAGAAGAAAGCATCCAAGCCTCATACTGTATATATTGTGAAAGACGGCGATTCTATGCATGCCATCTCGCAGAAATATGGTATCCGTCTCAAGAATCTGTACAAGATGAATCGTAAGGACGGAGAATATATTCCGGAGGTAGGAGATCGTTTGCGTCTGCGTTAGAAAACTTTATGCCATACTCATGTGTTATTATGTATGATAAAACATGATTAATATATGAGTCTAAATATTGCAAAGGACAGTAAGAAACGGGTCGTCATTGTAGGCGGTGGTTTCGGTGGCTTGAAGTTGGCTAATAAGCTGAAAAAATCAGGCTTTCAAGTTGTGTTGATAGATAAGAACAACTATCATCAGTTCCCTCCGTTAATTTATCAGGTGGCCTCGGCAGGTATGGAACCGACTTCCATTTCCTTCCCCTTCCGCAAGATATTCCAGCATCGGAAAGATTTTTATTTCCGTATGGCGGAAGTACGTGCTGTTTTCCCCGAAAAGAACATGATACAGACTTCCATAGGGAAGGCGGAATACGACTATCTGGTTCTTGCCGCAGGTACGACGACCAATTTCTTCGGTAATAAACATATCGAAGAGGAGGCCATGCCAATGAAAAACGTGTCCGAAGCTATGGGGCTCAGAAATGCGCTTCTCGCCAACTTGGAGCGTGCTGTGACCTGCTCCAACAAACAAGAACAGCAGGAGTTGCTGAATATCGTTGTCGTAGGTGGTGGTGCCACGGGAGTGGAAGTGGCGGGAGTACTTTCGGAAATGAAGAAATTTGTATTGCCGAATGATTATCCCGATATGCCCAGTAGTCTGATGCATATTTATCTGATAGAAGCGGGTTCGCGGCTACTTGCCGGAATGTCCGAAGACTCATCTAGTCATGCAGAACAGTTCCTCCGTGAAATGGGAGTCAACATTCTTTTAAATAAGCGTGTCACGGATTACCGTGACCATAAGGTGACACTTGAAGACGGCAGTGAGATTGCTACCCGTACTTTTATTTGGGTAAGTGGAGTGACCGGAGTTTCTTTTGGGAATATGAATACGTCCGTAATCGGTCGTGGAGGCCGTATCAAAGTAGATGCCTTCAATCGGGTAGAAGGAACGAATAATGTATTTGCCATTGGTGACTTATGTATTCTTTCCGGTGACGAAGATTATCCGAACGGACATCCTCAACTGGCACAAGTTGCCATCCAACAAGGGGAATTGCTGGCAAAGAATCTGATCCGCCTGGAAAAAGGAAAAGAGATGAAGCCTTTTCATTATCGTAACTTGGGGTCGATGGCGACTGTCGGGCGTAATCGTGCCGTGGCGGAATTCAGCAAGGTGAAGATGCAGGGATGGTTTGCCTGGGTAATGTGGCTGGTAGTACATCTGCGCTCTATTCTGGGAGTACGCAATAAAGTAGTGGTGTTGTTGAACTGGGTATGGAATTACTTCACCTATGATCAGTCCATGAGAATGATTGTCTATGCCCGCAAGGCGAAAGAGATCCGTGACCGGGAAGCAATTGAGGCAACTACCCATTGGGGGAAAGACCTCATGCAGGAGCCGCAACCGGCCAAACAAGAACCGCAACCAAACTCAAAAGAAATAGTATAGCACCGTTTTGCGATGGTGTCACTATCCGGTCGGTATAGTGACACTATTACAAGGAGATAGTGACACTATAACAACAGTATAGTGACACCATGTTTTTTTGAACGGTAAATTCGTACAAGGTGTCCGATATCGGACACCTTCTCTTTTTTATTATTCTCTGTTAATCAGTTGATTATGCTTTTGGCATAGATTTGGTATAATAAAAGGTAAAACAACTGAAAGTGAAATTGTAAATACTTAGATATGGACAGAGAAATACCCAAAGAAGTGCGTAACAAAGAACGCAATAAAAAGATCATCCGTTATTCATCGATAGGAGTGGCCGGTATAGTTGTTATCGGTGTACTTATATCTGTCATGCGGACAGGAGTGGAAAAGAAGGATCTGGTACTTTCTACAGTTGATAAGGGAATGATTGAAGTTAGTGTCAGCGCCTCCGGTAAGGTAGTCCCTGCATTTGAAGAAATCATCAATTCTCCCATTAACAGTCGTATCGTTGAGGTATACAGAAAAGGAGGGGATAGTGTGGAAATCGGCACTCCGATTCTGAAACTCGACCTTCAGAGCACGGAAACGGAATATAAAAAACTGCTTGACGAAGAACAGATGCGCTGCTATAAGCTGGATCAGCTTCGCGTCAATAATCAGACGAAACTTTCCGATATGGCGATGCAGATTAAGGTCTCTGCCATGAAATTGAGCCGCATGAAAGTGGAACTTCGGAACGAACACTATCTGGACAGTCTGGGAGCGGGAACAACAGATAAAGTGCGTCAGGCAGAATTGAGCTATAACGTAGCACAACTGGAATACGAACAGCTCCAACAACAATATAAGAACGAAAAAGAAGTAGCGGCTGCCGAACTGAAAGTGCAGGAACTGGATTTCAATATCTTCCGTAAAAGTCTTGCCGAAATGAAGCGTACACTGGACGATGCCCAGATTCGGTCTCCGCGTAAAGCGATTCTTACCTACATTAATAATCAGATCGGTGCTCAGATTTCGCAAGGCGGACAGGTGGCCATCATCTCAGACTTAAGCCATTTTAAAGTAGAAGGTGAAATAGCCGATACCTACGGTGACCGGGTAGCTGCCGGAGGGAAAGCGGTTGTGAAGATAGGCAATGACAAACTGGAAGGAACGGTCAGCAGTGTGACACCCCTGTCTAAAAACGGAGTCATTTCTTTTACAGTGCAGTTGAAAGACGATAATAACCACCGTTTACGTTCGGGACTGAAAACGGACGTTTATGTGATGAATGCCGTAAAGGAAGATGTGATGCGGATGGCAAACGCTTCTTTCTATGTGGGACGTGGTGAGTATGATCTTTTTGTCCGGACATCTGATGACGAACTGGTGAAACGTAAAGTACAGCTGGGCGATTCCAACTTTGAATATGTGGAAGTGGTGAGTGGCTTACAACCGGGAGATGTAGTGGTAGTCAGTGATATGAGCTCTTATAAGAACAAGAATAAGCTGAAAATGAGATAAAAACGATCTAAATTAAATACTTATAGTTATGATAACATTGACTTCTCTCTCTAAGATTTACCGTACGGACGAGATTGAAACGGTAGCACTGGAAAACGTGAATCTGACCGTAGACCGCGGAGAATTTCTAAGCATTATGGGGCCGTCCGGATGTGGCAAATCTACTTTGTTGAATATTATGGGACTGCTTGATGCACCCACAACAGGAACTGTTGAAATTAACGGTACGCACACTGAGGGAATGAAAGATAAGCAACTGGCGGCTTTCCGTAACAAAACACTGGGCTTTGTATTCCAGTCTTTCCATCTGATTAATTCACTCAATGTGATGGATAACGTTGAGTTACCGTTACTCTATCGTCGTATCGGCAGCGGTGAACGCAAGCGTTTGGCGAAGGAGGTACTGGAAAAAGTCGGATTGAGTCATCGTATGAATCACTTTCCGACACAGCTTTCCGGTGGTCAGTGTCAGCGTGTGGCCATAGCGCGTGCAATTATCGGTCATCCGGAGATAATTCTGGCCGATGAACCTACCGGTAATCTGGATTCTAAGATGGGTGCCGAAGTCATGGAACTTCTCCATCGGCTGAATAAGGAAGACGGCCGAACTATCGTTATGGTGACGCATAATGAAGAACAGGCGAAACAGACTTCAAGAACTATCCGTTTCTTCGATGGCCGTCAGGTACAGTAATCCCCTTTTAAACTCTAAAAAAGCTAATCATGACAAAGAATATTTTTATAACTGCTGTTGCGGTATTATTAAGTGTAGCCCTTTGCCCGCTTTGGGCACAAAATGTGAGTGAAGATTGTAAAGTAGGCGAATTTTCCGCTATCAATCTGCGGTCGGTAGGTAACATTATTTTCACTCAGTCCGATACTTATTCCTGTCGGATGGAAGGTCCTTTTGAATATGTCGATAAAACAAAAGTAACGGTAAAAGGAGAAACATTGGTTATCGAATATAAGCAGAAGAATGTAAAAAACGTTAAGAACCTGACGTTCTATATCACAGCCCCTGATTTGAAGAGTGTAAAGATCGATGGTGTCGGCAACTTCAATGCTAAAGAAACCCTGAAACTGAAAAATGTAACTTTCAAACTCGATGGAGTGGGAAACTGTGAGGTGAAAAAGCTCCATTGTGATGAGTTGGAATTAATGGTAGACGGGGTAGGGAATATGAATGTCAATGTAAACTGCAATACTGTGAAAGCCAAAGTGGATGGAGTCGGAAATATCAAATTGTCCGGCAAGGCAGACAGAGCTTCTCTGAAGCGTGACGGAGTAGGCAGAATCAATCATAAAGGCCTGAAATGCCCGGATGTGAGCACGAAAGGCTGGGGATTCTGATAAGTATGAAAATGAATGAGAAGATAATGAGATTACAATGATAAAACTCTATTTCAAACAAGCATTTCACCTGTTGAAGGAGAATAAGTTACTTTCTTCTATCTCTATCATAGGTACGGCATTGGCTATTGCTATGATTATGGTGATTGTGATCACATTGCGTGCTACTATTGCACCCTTTGCTCCGGAAAGCTATCGTGACCGTATGTTGATTTTCAGGTATGCGGGATTTCAGTATAAAACAAACGAGAACTGGCAGAGTAACGGACCTGTTTCTTATAAGACAGCGAAAGCCTGTTTTAAAGAAATGGCTGCCCCTGAAGCAGTTACTATAACCAGCAGTTTCTCGGAAACGATGCTGGCTGCCAAGCCAGCGGGAGAGAAGGTTAGTTGCAGTGTATTGCAGGTGGATGATGATTTCTGGAAAGTATTTAAGTTCGATTTCCTTTCGGGATATCCGTTTGATAAGGCTACTTTTGATGCCGGTGCAACCAAAGCAGTAATATCTGAGGATATAGCCCGGCAATTGTTCGGAACATCGGATGTAGTCGGAAAAACATTCCTTTTAAATCACTCCGCTTATATGATTTGTGGAGTTGTGCGTCCCGTATCCAAACTGGCACGGTATGCTTATGCCCAGATTTGGATTCCTTTAAGTTCAACAGATGCGTTTACCGCCAGTTGGGGTGAATATGGAATTATGGGAATGGTGAGTGTCTACATTCTGGCTAAATCTCAGGATGACTTTCCGGCAATCCGTATGGAAGCTGAACGTCTCAGGGACAGATATATGGAAGGTTATCCGGATTATGAATTGCTCTATCGTGACCAGCCGGATACTTATTTTGTGGCGGCGCAACGATATTCAGCCAATAATCCTCCGGCTGTGAAGCAGGCTGTCCGTCAGTATATAATAACGTTAATCATTCTGTTGATCGTACCTGCTGTCAACCTTTCCGGACTGACATTGTCGCGTATGCGCAAACGCCTTTCTGAAATCGGTGTTCGAAAAGCTTTCGGTGCGCCCAGACGCGAACTGATGATACAGGTACTTTCTGAGAATATGCTTTATTCACTGTTGGGTGGAGTGCTCGGATTAATTCTGAGTTATGGCGCAACTTTCTTCTTGGGAAGTATGCTGTTTTCCATTGACTTTATGGGTAATGGTGTGACGGATTTGCGGACCATGTGTATGGATCTGCTGTTTGACCCGGTTGTGTTCTTGCTCGCATTTTTTGCCTGCTTTGCACTTAATTTATTGAGTGCTGCTATTCCGGCATGGAGAGTGACACGGACAAATATTGTGGATGCCATCAATGAGAGATAACCGAAACATTCAACAAACTAATTTTTAAGAAGATGCAACTGTTAAAACAAATATGGAACGAACGTCGCTCGAACGGGTGGCTGTGGGCAGAATTGCTGATTGTTTTCGTGGTGTTGTGGTATATTGTCGATTGGACGTATGCAACAGCGCGTACTTATTACGAACCGCTGGGATATGACATCACCAATACTTACTATCTGGAACTCAGTCTGAAAAACAATAAGAGTGATTCTTATATTCCGAGAGGGCAGAAGGAAACGACGACGGGACAGGACATTGTTGAACTGACTAACCGACTCCGTCGCTTGCCGGAAGTAGAGGCTGTCTCGATATCAGTGAATGCACGTCCGTATATAGGAAGTAATTCCGGCATCCGTTTTCGCCTTGATACGCTGGTGCGCAGTCCGTTGAGACGTCCGGTAACACCGGAGTTTTTTCAGGTGTTCCGTTATCAAAGTGCGGATGGACAGGGATATCAGCCTTTAATGCAGGCTATAAAAAACGGAAATGCGGTTCTCAGCGAGAATATATGGCCTGACGGTTATAAGGGTGACCGTACGTTGTTGGGAAAAGAAGTCGTGAATGTGGATGATTCTACAGACGTTTATAAAATAGCTGCCGTATCGACTAAGGTACGTTACAATGATTTTTGGCCAAATTACAGCGATCGCTATATGGCTATTCCTCTTACGGAAGCACAATTGGCCGAGATTAATGATGACCTGTATCCGCTCAATACGGAAGTTTGCCTGCGTGTAAAGCCGAATACGGCTCCCGGCTTTCCGGAGCGTCTGATGGAACAGTCGGATACCCAGTTCAGTGTGGGAAATCTTTTTATACTGAAGGTACACGATTACGAGATGATACGTGAGGATTATAATCGTACCAATGTCAATCAGATGCAGACGCGGTTTTGGATGATGGGCTTTTTGTTGGTGAATATCCTGTTGGGAATAGTCGGTACATTCTGGTTTCGTACCCAGCATCGTCGTGGAGAACTCGGACTTCGTGTCGCAGTCGGTTCCACCCGCATGGGACTCTGGCATCGTCTTAATAAAGAAGGCTTGTTGCTACTGGCACTGGCTGCTTTGCCTGCTGCAATTATTTGTTATAATATAGGTTATCTGGAACTGACGGAAGGTGGTATAGAGTGGAGTATCATTCGTTTTCTTATCACTTTTTGTGTGACAAGTCTTTTGATGGCTTTGATGATACTCATAGGCATTTGGTTCCCCGCCCGGCAGGCGATCCGTATACAGCCGGCAGAAGCCTTACGCGAGGAATAAAAAACTGAAGCTATTTGCATTGTTTTCAATATAATAACTTATCTTTGTAGGCAAAATGTTGAAAACAATGCTGTTTTTTGCTTATGAACCGACAATATTACTGTTTGTTTGTTGTTTTGTTCTTCGTTGTTTTTGCCCGGGCGGCGGCAGCAGAACATACATACAACATACTTTTTATTCAATCTTATACCTCGCAAACCCCTTGGCACAACGACCTGAATGAGGGGCTGACCAAGGGATTCAAAGAGAATGGACTGAAAGTAAATATTACTACTGAATATTTGGATGCCGATTTTTGGTCATTCAGTTCGGAGAAAGTGATTATGCAGCGTTTTTGTCAGCGTGCCCGTGACAGAAAGACGGATATGATTATCACAGCCAGCGATGAGGCTTTTTACACTCTTTTCTCTTCCGGCGATTCGTTGCCTTACCAAGTTCCGGTTGTGTTTTTCGGAATCAAATATCCCGATAAAGAACTTATAGCGAGTCTTCCCAATGTATGCGGATTCACCGCTAATCCCGATTTTTATGTGATCTTAAAGCAGGCACAAAAGGTATTTCCCCAACGGAAAGAAGTGATATGTGTGATTGACAACAGTTTTCTGAGTAATAAGGGACGTGAGGACTTCAAACAAGAATGGCAGCTTTTTCAGGAAGAGAATCCGGATTACAAGATGAAACTCTACAATACCCAGCATGAATCAACCAATCATATTATTGCGGCTATCTGTTATCCCCGCAATAGTTATGCTCGGGTTGTGGTTGCTCCCAAATGGTCACCGTTCCTTTCGTTTGTAGGCAAGAACTCCAAAGCACCGGTCTTCTCCAGTCAGAATGTGGGGCTGATGAACGGTGTATTTGCGGCATATGACGCAGACGCCTATACCTCTGCGATGTCTGCTGCAAAGAAGGCATCGCGAGTGTTGAAGGGGGAATCTCCCTTGAAACTGGGTGTGACGGAGACGGAACAGGGATTTATTTACGATTATAAACAGCTGGACTTCTTTCATATAGACCCGGATAAGGTTTCCTCCAGTGGCAGTGTTGTTAATCAGCCGTATTGGGAAAGATATAAATTATTGTTTATTCTTCTTTATCCATCTATCCTGGCATTGTTGATCGTCTCTATCGTGTGGCTCATTCGTGTCAACCGTCGTGAAGCTAAGCGACGGATACATGCCCAGACCCGCTTGTTGGTGCAGAATAAACTGGTGGAACAGCGGAATGAGTTTGATAATATCTTCCATTCCATACGCGACGGTGTGATCACATATGATACTGATCTTCATATTCACTTTACCAACCGTTCTCTGCTGAAGATCCTTCATTTACCCTCAGAATCGGGCGGACGGAATTATGAAGGAATGATGGCGGGCAGTATTTTCAAAATATACTATAACGGTCAGGATATCCTTTACAAGATATTGAAGAAGGTGGGAGAGACTGGGCAGAGTGTCATTATTCCCGATGGGGCTTTTATGAAAGAAGTACATAGCGAACATTATTTCCCGGTTTCCGGGGAAGTTGTTCCGATTCATTCAGGCGGGCAGATTACCGGTATGGCACTTTCGGCACGCAACGTATCGGATGAAGAAATGCAGAAACGTTTCTTTGACATGGCCGTGGAGGAAAGTTCTATTTACCCTTGGCAGTTTGATGTGGAGAGTAATAGTTTCATCTTTCCGCAAGGTTTTCTTGTTCGTTTTGGTTATGATGAGTCGATTACTTCCATCACCCGCGACGAAATGGATCGTATGGTTTATCCGGAGGATTTGAAGGAAATGCGTATTCTCTTTGATAAAACATTGGCGGGAAAAGAAACCAATACCCGTTTGAATTTCCGTCAGCGCAATGCCAATGGAGAATATGAATGGTGGGAATACCGTTCCTCTGTTATTTCCGGTCTGACGAGAGATTCGCTATATAATATATTAGGTGTATGCCAAAGTATCCAACGTTATAAGACAGCAGAACAGGAAATGAGGGAGGCGCGTGATAAGGCACTTCAGGCTGACAAACTGAAATCTGCTTTCCTTGCCAATATGAGTCATGAAATCCGTACACCACTGAATGCTATTGTCGGTTTCTCCGACTTGTTGAGCGATACAAGCGGCTTTACAGAAGAGGAAATAGGGCAATTTATAGCAACGATCAATAAGAATTGCGGATTGTTACTTGCATTGATTAATGATATTCTCGATCTGTCGCGTATCGAGTCAGGAACAATGGAATTTATGTTTGCCAATCATAATTTGCCTCTGCTGCTGAAGACAGTGCATGATTCTCAACAACTGAATATGCCTCCGAGAGTGGAACTGTTGCTTCGTATGCCCGATAATGAGAAAAAATACCTGGTGACAGATAATGTCCGTCTCCAACAAGTCGTCAATAATCTGATCAATAATGCTGCCAAGTTTACGACTTACGGTTCCATTACTTTCGGATATGAGGAAGATGAAGATCCCGAATATACCCGAATCTTTGTGGAAGATACGGGAGTCGGCATTTCCGAAGAAGGTATCCGTCATATCTTCGAACGATTCTATAAGGTGGACAACTTTACACAGGGAGCCGGTCTTGGATTGAGTATCTGCCAGACGATTGTCGAACGTCTGAGAGGAACGATCTTTGTGACTTCCGAAGTAGGCAGGGGAACTCGCTTTACTGTACGTATCCCGAATTTCTGCGAATAAGACTGAACGTTCATTTCTGTGCATAGTGTCCGAAAATGAACACTGATACATTTCTCTAACCGATTGATAGTAAATGTATTATTCTTTTGGCACATGGTTTGATTCTATCTGACTGGAAAATACCGTGTACAATGAAAAAGAAAAGTATATTGTTTGTTCTGGCTGCAATCTGTCTGCCTTTGGCAGTGTCGGCACAGAAAGAGAGGGAAATCACCTTGAACGAAGCTATCGCTATGGCGCGTATGCAGTCTGTTGACGCTGCCGTTGCCTTGAATGAGTTGAAAACATCTTATTGGGAATATCGCACATTCCGTGCCGATCTTCTTCCGGAAATCAATCTGAAAGGAACACTGCCTAATTACAATAAATCTTACGGCTCCTATCAGAATCCGGACGGTTCTTACAGCTTTGTCCGCAACAGCGCCTTAGGTCTTTCCGGTGAACTTTCCATCGACCAGAATATCTGGCTTACCGGTGGACAACTTTCACTAACCTCTTCCCTCGACTACCTAAAGCAACTGGGTAATAGCGGTGATCGCCATCTGATGTCCGTTCCTGTTACTTTAAAACTGACCCAACCTATTCTTGGTGTGAATAATGTGAAGTGGAACAGGCGTATAGAACCTGTGCGATATGCCGAAGCGAAAGCGGAATTTATCACAGCTACCGAAGAAGTGACGATGCGGGCTATTACCTATTATTTTGATCTGCTGTTGGCGAAGGAGACTCTTGGAACCGCCCGTCAGAACTTGACGAATGCCAATCAGCTTTACGAAGTGGCTATAGCTAAACGCAAGATGGGACAGATTTCGGAAAATGAACTTCTCCAGTTAAAACTTTCGGCATTGAATGCAAAGGCTGCGTTGACCGAAGCCGAAAGTGATCTGAATGCCAAGATGTTCCAGCTTCGTGCCTTTCTGGGAGTGGGAGAGGATGAAATCCTCCGTCCTGTCGTTCCCGAGTCGGTAGATTGTGGTAAAATGGAATATAATATGGTTTTGAATAAAGCGCTGGAACGTAATTCTTTTGCCCAGAATATTCGTCGCCGTCAGTTGGAGGCCGATTATGCGGTAGCTACGGCACGTGGTAATCTGCGTAGCATTAATTTGTTTGCTAGTGTAGGATATACGGGAGAGAGTCGTGAACTTTCCAGTGTCTACAGGAACTTGCAGGATAATCAGATTGTGCAGGTAGGCGTTCAGATTCCGATTCTGGACTGGGGAAAGAGACGCGGAAAGGTACGGGTAGCGAAAAGCAACCGCGATGTAGTGCTTTCGAAGATCCGGCAGGAACAGATCAACTTCAATCAGGACATATTCTTGCTGGTAGAGCATTTCAATAATCAGGCACAGCAATTGGAGATAGCCAAAGAGGCGGATGGCATAGCTCAGCAACGTTACAAAACCAGTATTGAAACCTTCCTGATAGGTAAAATCAACACGCTGGATTTAAATGACGCCCAGAACGCCAAAGACGAGGCGCGCCGGAAGCACATCTCCGAACTTTATTATTACTGGTATTACTTTTATCAGATCCGTAGTCTGACTCTCTGGGATTTCCAGGCTAACACGGAGTTGGAAGCAGATTTTGATGAAATAGTGCGGCAATAGGGATTAATCGGGCTATTTGTTGCTTGTATTGAGTATTTACAATATCTTTGTCACAAGTAATTTAAACTATGATTTTAATAATAGACGACGACAGTGCGGTACGCTCTTCACTCAGTTTTATGTTGAAGCGGGCTGGATATGAAGCACAAACGGTTTCCGGTCCCCGGGAAGCTATGGAGGTGGTGCGTTCCGTAGCACCGGATTTAATCTTAATGGATATGAACTTCACCCTTTCTACTACAGGTGAAGAAGGGCTGACTTTGCTCAGGCAAGTGAAAATATTCCGTCCGGAAACTCCGGTGATACTGATGACCGCCTGGGGAAGCATACAGCTTGCCGTGCAAGGTATGCAGGCAGGAGCCTTCGATTTTATCACCAAACCTTGGAATAATGCGGCATTGTTGCAACGTATCGAGACGGCTTTGGAACTGGCAGGCTCTCCCAAAGAGACAACGCAGGAACAGAATGACGCTTTCGACCGTCGTCATATTATCGGCCGTAGTCAGGGACTGACGGAAGTACTGAACACCATTGCCCGTATAGCAAAGACGAATGCTTCCGTACTGATCACCGGAGAAAGTGGGACGGGCAAGGAACTGATAGCCGAGGCGATACACATCAACAGCCAGCGTGCCAAACAGCCTTTTGTCAAAGTGAACTTGGGAGGAATCTCCCAAAGTCTGTTCGAAAGTGAAATGTTCGGCCATAAGAAAGGAGCTTTTACGGATGCTTCCTCCGACCGTATCGGACGCTTTGAGATGGCGAACAAAGGAACCATCTTTCTGGACGAGATCGGTGATCTCGACCCTTCTTGTCAAGTGAAGCTCTTGCGGGTGTTACAAGATCAGACGTTTGAAGTATTGGGAGACAGCCGTCCCCGTAAGACGGATATTCGTGTCGTCTCCGCTACCAATGCCGATTTACGCAAGATGGTGGGCGAACGTACTTTCCGCGAAGATTTGTTTTACCGTATTAATCTGATTACCGTCAGACTGCCGGCTTTGCGTGAGCGTCGGGAGGATATTCCCTTGCTGGCACGTCACTTTGCCGATCGTCAGGCAGAGGCCAACGGTTTTCCTCGCACCGAATTTTCGGCGGATGCCTTGCAGTTTCTGAGTCGCTTACCTTATCCGGGAAATATCCGTGAATTGAAGAATCTGGTAGAACGTACGATTCTGGTCAATGGAAAGCCGACGCTTGATGCCGCCGACTTTGATGCTCAGTATATCCGTCACGAAGATCAGAAAGTCGCCGAAGGCGCATCCTTTGCTGGTATGACTCTGGATGAAATAGAACGGCAGACGATTTTGCAGGCTTTGGAGCGTCATAAGGGAAATTTGAGTCAGGTAGCTACAGCGCTTGGCATCAGTCGTGCCGCCCTTTACCGTCGTTTGGAGAAGTTTGGAATCAGTGTTTAGCAGATAGACCTTACTATTATTATGCGTATAAAAGGATTTTTTGGTATACTCGTTTTCCTGCTTCTGGTCTTGGGGGGTGGATTGCTTTTCCTTTCAAGCCGGTTGAACCTGATCTATTTCTATATAGGAGAGGGGTTGGTCCTTTTTATCCTGTGTTATCTCCCGTTTTTCTATCGTAAGATTGTGAAACCGCTGAACTCTATCGGAAGCGGTATGGAACTGTTGCGCGAACAGGATTTCAGCAGCCGGTTAAGTCCCGTGGGGCAATATGAAGCCGACCGTATTGTGAACGTCTTCAACCGGATGATGGAGCAACTAAAGAATGAACGTCTCCGTCTCCGCGAACAGAATAACTTCCTTGACCTGCTGATTAAAGCCTCTCCGATGGGAGTCATCCTCACCACATTGGACGAGGACCTTTCCGAGCTGAACCCGATGGCGCAGAAAATGCTGGGTGTCCGTCAGGAAGATGTCTTGGGCAAAAAGATGAACGAGATAGATTCTCCGCTTGCCGCCGAGTTGGCAAATGTGCCGAAAGGAGAAACGGCTAAACTCCCGCTGAATTAATCAGATATTTTGTTCGATACA
>OBVO01000983.1_pt1 | contig 13896 bp, 11 predicted proteins | sample 1495151 | NCBI WGS metagenome assembly OBVO01 (sample SAMEA2580019, study PRJEB22360) | human gut metagenome | reverse complement strand
TGGCTGTCGGTCACAGCAACCGCAAGAGATTGTTCGGCTTGCTGTGAAAAGCTTGGATAAACTACAGTCTGTGTCGGCTGTCCTGGTCAGTAATGCTGCTTTTGACGGTGCGGAGTTGTCGGATGAGCTGGCCAGTCGGATACCTTTTCTCTTTAAACAGGTAGTACGGGATTCGGGTACTTATTTTTTTACCTTCGAACAAATCGATAACCGGGTTTTCTACCGGAACGATCAGCCTTATATGGCTTGTGTATATCTGGATATGTTGCTTGGTACGCGTATTCCTGTTGAACCCGGTGCGAAAAGGTATGATTATTTTGCCCGGATCCAGGAGGAGCTCGATTTGATGCAGCAAATCCTGGATGGTAAGAAACTGGGTGAAGTTGCTTCCGATTCTTCCCGGATCGTCGATGTATGGGTGGAGCGGGCGCCGGATACGCTTTTTAACGGGCAGGATTGTTATGTACTCAAACGGCATAATGATGTCACGCTTATTCCCTCGAAAAGTGATAATGAGTCATGGAAAGCCAATGTAAGATATAAAGTGATGCATAGTTATAATACGTATGCTTTATTTATAGAAAAACATACAGGTTTGCCTGTTTACTGGTCTTATACCAATTCGGGAGATCAGGACGGCAGGAAAATTCCGGGAAACCGGAATACGGAATTTTTGGAAAATATGGAGCTGAAGGATATTCCGGACAGTTGTTTTTATCCTGCTCAGGCAGATAAAATTCGCTATGTCGCTTCTTTCGACGAGTTCGTGCAGGAGGTGAAGGTGGGTGATGAGGCTCCTGCTTATGAATTGACGGATGTCATGACCGGGAAAGTGTATTCCAACGCATCGCTGCAAGGCAAGATCGTGGTGATGCAATTTACTTCTACCGGGTGTGTCGGGTGTGTATTGGCCCAGCCGTGGATGAATAAATTATATGATCGCTGGAAAGAGCAGCCGGAGCTGGTTTTTCTGTGTGCCGGTCTGCTCAGTGAAAAGGATGCTAAGGTTCAGGTTGAAAAATATGAGTTCGCTTATCCGATGACCACTTGTAATCAGGCTTTTTTTGGGTCGTTCGGAGTACAGGCCATACCTTCTTATTATGTGATCGGCAAAGATAATCAGGTGCTTGCCAGACCACAGTCACACATCGGTTTGAAGAATTTTTTAGACAGTTATTTTAATAAATAATTGCGGGGAGCCGGGTTTGTTATCAGGAAGAATGGTATGCCACAGGAAATAGAACGGAAATTTTGGTCAAGGGAAACTTCGAGTCACAGGCTTTTCAATCGGTACGGCTTACGATTTTGAAATGGAGAATAGGGTACTGGAGATTTTCGAAGATGGACAGGTCGCCTGGATCAACGAACTGATGCAGAAATGCGGTGTCATTTCCTCCGAACAGCCGGTGCAAGAGCATACCCGTATCGTTACGGATGCTAAGAAACGGGAATATCCGGATCGTTCGGGAACTATTCCGGAAAAGCTGCTTGAGGAGACTGTTTCTGGAGGGATATGGCACAACCGAAGATGTGGCCTGTGGTAGTGTCATTGAAAAAGTGAATATCGTCATTATTTCGTCATATTTTTTTTAATGTCGGCGTAACATTGGGTTCATAGCTTTGTCCCAGTTAAAGACAAGGCTATGAATTTTTCTTTTATCCGGGATCGTAGATCATTTTCAGATTTTATTTTTATTCTGTGGGCAGGAGGGGCGGCCCTGCTTTCTTATTCGTTAGTATATGCATTGCGTAAACCTTTTACGGCTGCTACATTTGATGGGCTGAGTATTTGGGGAATGGATTATAAGGTTGTAGTGACTATTACTCAGATTTTAGGTTATTTGTTGGCCAAGTTTATCGGCATTAAATTGATTTCTGAGTTAAAGGGACAACATCGTTTAAAATTTATTTTGGGGGCGATTGTTTTAGCTGAGTTGGCTTTAGTCGGTTTTGCTATCCTGCCGTCTCCGGGTAATATCTTTGCTATGTTTTTTAATGGGCTGGCTTTGGGATGTATGTGGGGAGTGATTTTCAGTTTTATAGAAGGGCGGCGGGTAACGGATATGCTAGCCAGTTTATTGGGGATTAGCATGGTGATTAGTTCAGGTGCAGCGAAATCCCTGGGATTGTTTGTGATGGACCATTGGCAGATCAGTGAATTTTGGATGCCTGCCCTGATCGGTGGTTGTGCTTTGCCATGCCTGGCTTTATTGGGATATGTGTTGCAATCTCTGTCAAAACCTTCCGAAGAAGACAGGGCTTTGAAAGCAGAGCGGATGACTTTGGATGGAAGGCAACGCTGGGCTTTATTCAAAAATTATATGCCTTTTCTCTCCATCATTTTAGTGGCTAATTTTTTGTTGGTGGATATAAAGGAAGATTTTCTGGTGAAAATATTTGATGTTGCGGGGAGTGGTTATTCTTCATGGATATTCGCTCAATTGGACAGTATCGTTACTTTGATTATCCTGATCATCTTCGGATTAATGGTTTTTGTCCGTAATAATATGCGGGTTTTATTGATTTTGTTGAGTTTGGTGATTTTGGGCATGCTGACCATGTCTTTTATTTCGTTGAGATATGAGGCATTGCAACTAAGTCCGGTAGTTTGGTTATTTATTCAAAGTCTCTGTTTGTATCTGGCTTATTTGTGTTTTCAGACTATTTTCTTTGATCGTTTTATAGCTTGTTTCCGTATCCGGGGGAATGTCGGTTTTTTTATTGTATTGATTGATTTCATCGGTTATTTAGGAACGGTGATTGTCTTAGCCATAAAGGAATTTTTAAATCCGGATATCAATTGGTTATCGTTTTATAACCAATTGGCGGGTTATGTGGGTTTGGGATGCAGTGTATTATTTGTCGGTGCTTGGGTTTATCTGTACCGGCAGGCAAAACGAAGAGCGTCTGAAAAGGTGATGCCTCTGGAAACTGCTCATGCTTATTGATCGATTTTATTCTAATTACAGTAATATTTGATTTAAGGACATGAAAAAAGTTAATTGTGTCATTATGGATTGGGCCGGAACGGCTGTCGATTTTGGGTGTTTTGCTCCATTGAATGCTTTTTTAAGGGTGTTTCAGGAGCAGGGAGTGACGATCACTTACCGGCAAGCCCGTGAACCGATGGGATTATTAAAGATTGAACATATAAAGGCTATTTTGAAAATGCCTGAAGTGAGTGAAAGGTTTCGTATAGCACATGGACGGGAATGGAATCAGAATGATGTCGCAATCATGTATCAGAGTTTTGAGAAACATTTGTTTGCTTCACTTCAGGATTTTACGACTCCTGTTCCGGGAGTTGTAGAGACAATGGAACAATTACGTCGTGAAGGGATCCGTATTGGTTCAACGACTGGGTATACCGACGCTATGATGAAAATTGTACAACCCGGAGCTGCTGCTCAGGGATATACTGTAGATTGTCTGGTAACTCCGGATCATTTGCCTGCCGGACGCCCGGCTCCTTATATGATTTACCGGAACATGACAGAGCTGGCGATTCCTTCTGTTGACGAGGTGGTTAAAGTTGGAGATACTATCGCCGATATCCGGGAAGGATTGAATGCAAAAGTATGTTCTGTCGGAGTAATTACAGGTAGTAATGAGTTGGGATTGACCGAGGAGGAATACAAAACTATGCCTGAACCGGAGTTATATACTTTGAAACAAGAGGTCAGAGAGCGGATGATGGCAGCCGGTGCACATTATGTGCTGGATAATATCCGTGAATTGCCGGACCTGATACATAATTTAATGAATAAAAAATAATAGGTGTATGAGAAATTATTTACTGTTGACCCCTGGACCGTTGAGTACTTCTGAGACGGTGAAAGAAGCCATGTTACAGGATTGGTGTACCTGGGATAAAGATTACAATGAAGGAATAGTTACTGTGATACGGAAAGAATTGCTGGAGGTGGCAGGACTGGATGAGAAGGAATATACAACTGTGTTGTTACAAGGAAGTGGGACTTATGGCGTAGAGGCAACTTTGGGAGCTGTCGTGAAACCTACCGACAGGTTACTGATTATAGCGAATGGTGCTTATGGTAAACGGATGGCGGCCATTGCTGATTATTATAAACTGGATTATGTCATGGTGGCTTTGAAAGAAACGGAGCTGATTACCCCCGCAATCGTGGAGGAGGCTTTGAAAAATCATCCTGGAATCAGCCATTTGTCTTTGGTCCATAGTGAAACAACGACGGGTTTATTGAATCCGATTGAAGAAATTGCAGAGGTGTTGCGTGGACGCGGGATCACCTGGATCGTTGATGCCATGAGTAGTTTTGGAGGGATTCCTATCGATATGAAAAAACTGGGTATTGATTTTCTGGTTAGTAGTGCCAATAAGTGTATACAGGGAGTTCCGGGCTTTACCTTTGTTCTCGCTTCACGGGAAAAATTGCTGAAATGCAAAGGAGTTGCCCGTTCTTTGTCCCTGGATATTTATGCCCAATGGGAAGAAATGGAAAAAGGGCATGGAAAATGGCGGTTTACCTCACCGACTCACGTTGTACGGGCATTTTTTCAAGCTTTGAAAGAGTTGAAAGCAGAGGGAGGTATAGAAGCCCGTTACCGCCGTTATTGCCGGAATCATGAGGTATTAGTGGAAGGAATGCGGGCTATTGGTTTTTCCACCTTGCTGGAACCGGAAAAGCAGTCTCCGGTTATTACTTCTTTTCTTTATCCGGAGCCGGGTTTTTCGTTTACAGAATTTTATGGGTTGCTGAAACGACAGGGTTTTGTCATTTATCCCGGAAAGGTTTCGGATGCTGATACATTCCGGATTGGTACTATTGGAGATGTATTCCCGGAAGATTTTGAAAGACTGACACAAGCTATTGCGGCTATCAGACAGGTAAATTAAACAGGGCTGCCCGGACAAGTTTGACTTTTTTTAGTTTTTTGGCTGTTTAAGTGTTTCTTTTGCTTTAATTTTGTTGTAAAAGAAATCAATATGCCACAAGAGATAGAAAGAAAGTTTTTGGTCCGGGGAGACTTTAAAGCATATGCTTGCCAATCCTTTCGGATTGTACAGGGCTATTTGTCCTCCGTACCGGAAAGGACGGTCAGGATACGGGTGAAAGGTGAACAGGGCTATCTTACTGTAAAAGGTAAAAGTGATGTTCATGGAGTTACCCGCTATGAATGGGAAAAAGAGATTGCCAGGGAAGATGCAGAAGAACTCCTGAAATTGTGCGAGCCTGGGGTGGTTGACAAAATTCGTTATTTAGTGAAAGTAGGGGGGCATATTTTCGAGGTAGACGAGTTTCTGGGGGAGAATAAAGGGTTATTGCTGGCTGAAGTTGAATTAAAGCAGGAGGATGAACTTTTTGAAAAGCCGGAATGGTTGGGAGAAGAAGTGACCGGAGATCTGCGTTATTATAATGCAATGCTGGCACACCGCCCCTATCGAAGTTGGAAGTAATTCCGGATTTATGCATGCTTAACAGTTTGAGAGTTCGGTTATTCCATTGTCTGAAACTCTGATTGAAACAATAGAGTAACCGAACGATTCGAATCTGTATTTATTTCATTTTTTCTTCTAATTCGGTACTGAGGGGCAGGTGGTCCTGGAAGTGGACCGTGACATGGGTACCGTCGCAATAGGGTTTATTAGCGGATGCTCCGCAACGGCATAGGGGGACCCGGTTACGTTGTTCGTATTCGGTGCCGTTAGGTCCATTCACAGGAATACCTCCTTTGACCCAGAGCGGACCACTACATTCTTCCTGTGGGTCTTCGATCAGGCCTAAAGCCGGTTTTAAGGGGGGCTCATAAAATTTTTCCTCTTCTTTGTCCCAAAGTTTTAACCGGCCGGAGGGGCAGTACATGCTTTCGTGTACGGCCAGATCATGGGCTTCGGTGTTGTCGGAATCTTCCGTCAACTGCCAAACCGTTCCTCTGGCCATACAAAAACGGGCATGTACACAATATTCGGTGTTGTCGGCCAACTGAACTCTAGGACCGTCATACAGATCGGCATTCTCTAAAAGAGGGATATTGCCGGCGGTTAGCGTCGGATCCCAATCGGCATGGTGATGGGAACCGTCGCAATACGGATGATTTTTGGACTGACCACAGCGGCATAAAGCAGTGGGTTCGTTGTCGGTCGGGTATTTATGCCCTTTGGCATATTCCCAGGGGATTTGTTCTTTATTCAAAACGAAGATCTCTTGTTGAAGAGGGGGATTTCCATATACCAGATAGGGGCCGTCTGCTGTAATTTCAAGATGATATTTCGGGGCAGGAGTAGGTGTACCCGGTTCGATTTTACGAGTGTTTTTTTCCATAATTAAACGTTTTAATGATACTTGTTATACTTAAATTCGGATGGAAAGTTCCGGGTTGGCTGGGAGAATTTTCACCGGTATAAGTTTTGGAATAGAATTTGTTATAAATGTATTATTTGGTTTATTAAAATATTTTACTTAATTTTACATAAAATATGGGATTTCTTTTGAAGGAATAAGTTATGAAAGTTTTGAAAATATTTAAATCGTTGTTATACAGGACTCTAATTCTTGTTTTGATAGGTTCTTTGGGAGCTTGTTCGGAGGAGTGTGGCTACGATTCTCATGCAGGTTATCAGTTAGGTAAACAAAATTTCGATTATTTGGAAGGTAATATGGCTTCTATTTTGTCGTTTTGGGATCTTGCTTTGAGAATGAACACGTATTTGACGGCCTTGGATGAGGAAGGAGAAGACCGGGTAGAAGAACTTTTCCCGGACTATCGTCTTCAACAAGTGAATGAACACGAATGGATCGGATGGAAGGGACAGGATTCGGTTTTTAAGATTGTAACAGACGATCTGGCATTGACCACTGAGACAGCTCATTGGGAAATTGTGGGCTACCGGGCTCCGTATGAGGGACAGATTACCGTTTTGTGTTCCGGTTTAAGGACCTGGGTGTTTCAGGTTTCCGCTTTGCAAAACCGGAAATGGATATCCGATGCCAGTCTGAAAATGAATTATAACGGAGAACAAACGCCCCGGAATTTTAACGATGGGGATTGGATTGTTTCCGGTGTGGGGAAGAGTATGACCGATGAGGAAGAAATACTGAATTTTGAAATTGCAGAATCGCTGATCCGTTATGCAGAGAGTCATTATCTTTTTGATAAAGGACTATTATATCTGCGGTTGAAAAATAGGTTTTCTCCGAAAGAAGAGATTGTTAAGGCTGAGATGAAGACACTTCCGGGAAGTGACCGCTCTCTGCAAATCACCTATAAAGGAGAGGTTTATTCTTATTGATGGTTACAGAGGTTTCCCCCGGCAACACGGTGGCCGGGGGAATAGGTAAAGTCAGTATAGTTCCTGTAAAACAGCATCCAGGGCGGCTCCCCGCATTTCGGTTTTAAAGATACGGCCTTCTTTATTGAGGAGGATACAAGTGGGGACTCCTGTGATATTGTATTTTTGGGCGACAGGTCCGTTAAAACCGTTGGGATCACACAGTTGCTTCCAAACCATTTTTTCTTCTTTCATCGCCTTGTCCCAGTCGGTTTTCTTTTCGTCGATAGAAATACTGATGATTTCAAAGCCTTTGTCTTTATACTCCTGATATACATGACGAAGGTGTGGAATCTCGCCCCGGCAGGGACCACACCAGGATGCCCAGAATTCCAGCATCACATATTTTCCTTCGGGTACACAGGAAGAAAGCTTGACCATTTTCCCTTCCGGATTCATCAGTTCGATATCCTGATATTTTTCGCCGATAGCCATCGTTTTGGCTTTGTCAGCTATGGTTTTGAAGTTTTCGGCCATTGGGGGAATATTCGCCCAGGCTTTGGTGATGAGTGCGGTCAATTGTTCGAGCTGAGGGACGGTTAAATTGACATACATGCCTTGTAGGAATTGAAGGGCTAAATCATATCCTACTATGCTTTCGGGATGTTCTTGGGCGATGTTTAATTTCTTGTTGATCTCGTTTTCTTGTTTGATTAACGCGATTCCCTCTTCTGTATTGAATATGCCGTCCATTGCCGGCCGATGATATACTTCCAGATACTTTTCATTTATGGTTCCGGATTGTTTTCTGAGATCGGCGATACTTTTCAAATACCGGTCGTACAGATCCTGGGAGGCGGAGCCTTTTACTACCGGATCTTTCCGGAAGGTTTCATCGCTCCAATAATAAGTACGCAGGCTGTCGACGTGACCGGAATAACTGATAACCGAATTTTCCAGGTAAAACCGGCTGGCTAACATTTGGGACGGGTCATCCTGGCCGGTTTTGTCGATGATTAATTGATACATACCGGGACGGTCGACTTTACCTTTCAATTGGAACCTGCCGTTTTTAATAACCGTGCTGTCGATGGTGACCGGAGGATAGACGGCTTCGTTTACTAACTGTACTTTCATGCCTTCACTGTTTCCCCCGATGTTACCGTTGAGGATATAACCGTCATATTTAGTTTGGCAAGCGACTAAACTACTGCTGCATAAAAAAGCTAAAAATATTTTTTTCATCGTATTAAGGAATTAATTGTTCTAATGCGGCGTCCAGGTATGCGCCCCGCATATTGGTTTTGAATATTTTACCTTCTTTGTCCAACAGAATACAATGGGGTACTCCGGTCACATTATATACTTGTATCGCCGGTCCGTTTTCTCCTTGCGGATCATTCAATTGTATCCAGGGCATCTTTTCTTCTTTCATGGCTTTTTGCCAATCTTTATTCTTTTGATCGATCGAGATACTGATGATCTCGAATCCTTTGTCTTTGTAATTCTGGTAGACGTGTTTCAGATGAGGAATTTCACCCCGGCAGGGGCCGCACCAGGATGCCCAGAATTCGAGCATCACATATTTTCCGGTTGGAAGGCATTCGGATAATTTTACTTTTTTCCCTTCCGGATCGGTGAGTTCGATGTCTTGAAACGGGGCTCCTATAGCGATTTTTTTGGCCATCTCTGCTTTTTCCTTGAATTCGGTCATACGGGGACAATTTCCCCAAACCCGGGAAAGTGTATTTTGCAGATCTTCGATCTGACCGGAGGTTAAGTCGATCTCTCCGAGCAGGAAATAACCGGCTTGATCGAGAGCCACTACAGAAGCCGGATTTTGTTTGATAAATCGGATCGTGGCCTGAATGATCTGTCGATCCAGTTCGGAGATCCGGCGGGCCAGGCGAATGCCCTCCTCGGTATTGAAGATGTTGTCTAATGCCGGACGGTGATATTGCTCGAGGTATTCGTCGTCTGCCTGATTTCTGGCTTTACTCAGTTCTTGGATAGAAGTTTTGAATGACTGATACAGGTCTTCTGTCGCCGAACCCTGGATTATCATCTTACCTTTACGTTCCGGATTCCAGTAATAAGTGGGTAAAGTATGGATATCTCCCTGGAAAGTGATATCCGAATTTTCCAAATAGAAATTGCCGGCCAACCAGTTGGCTTCCGAGGATTTTTTCCCTACGGGAGTCGTATCGATGATCCAACGATAAAAGCCGGGTGCCGGAATTTCCCCGCTCAGTTCAAAGTGTTGATCTTTGATGACTGTTGTTGCAATTGTTTGAGGAGGATAGCTATTATCCAACAGTTTGAAAACCATCCCTTCACATGGGCCCTGGATAGAGCCGGCGATGTGAAAAGATTTATTTTGTGCCTGGCAATACTGAATTGCCAGAACAAGGAATAGCACAGTTAACAGATTTTTCATTTTTGGGGATTTAAGGGTTTTCGATGAGTAAGTTGTTACCTGCTTTGGCCGATTGCGGGATGGGTAGGATCAATTGTTTATCCGACTTTATATTCGGGCGTATGGTGGTGATATCTAAATTACCGTGTTTATAATACCTGATCATATCGTACCACTCTTCCTGGTTTTCAAAAAGCAGGTCGATCCATTTGTGTTGACGGATCATTTCTAAAAGTTGGCTATCCGGGATGGTACTTACGTCGTATACTCCCGGGACATGGGCATCCAAAACGGTTTGCAGACTGGTACGGGCTGCCGCAAGATGATTGCCTCCCTGCCGGGCTTCCGCTTCTGCATGGATATAATATACTTCTCCCAAACGCAGGAAGTAGTAGGTATTGCTCTTGCCGTCATCATTGGTACTGTGAGGATATTTCCCGTTTTTGAAAGAAGTTGTGATGACGTCCGGTGTAAGAAACGGGGCGGCAAAACGGGGATCGTAACCTTCTCCTGTTTCTTTGTTCCCTGGAGTGGGATCCATCGCATCGGCTATTTTTTGAGAATAAGAACTATAAGTTGTCCGGTCTAAAATGAAATTACATTGTTCTTCATAGGTGGAGACATAAGGAGCGAACAGCACTTCAGGAGAATCGAACATATCGCTGAAGATACTCATAAAGTCACCCAGCCTGTATCCGTAGTTGCCGGCTGTTTGAATCACTTCATCGGCCAGTAGGGCTGCATTTACGTAATCTCCTTTGCTTAGTAATACTTTTGCTTTCAGGGCTTGTGCGGTTGTTTTTCCGGCCTGTGCGTGGGTGGGCGTATAATTACTCATAGGCATGTCCGGAGCATACAATATAGCTGAATCGAGATCCGATTCGATAAATTTATAGCTTTCAGCTACAGTCGAGCGGGCCTTTGCTAACGGTTCCCGGTAAGGTTTGTCGGAAAGGACAATACCGTATGGGGAATCAAGGTCATAAAATTGTCCGAAATGACGCAGCAACATAAAATGAGCCATGGCCCGGTTGAAATACCCCTCGCCTAATATTTCCATACGTCTCGCAGGGTCCAGGTCTTTTACCGTATTGTTTTCCAAAAATTCGATCATGAAGTTGGCTGCGTTGATTACATCATATAAATTATTATAGACATTTCCGATGATACTATTGTCTTCCAGTACATTGTTGTCGGTGAAACCGGTTTCTCCTGCCAATCCACCGCTACCCGAGATTGCTAATGAACCGGCGAGCAGGCCGATATGGCTTCGGAAGTTACAAAGATCCCAGGCCCTCCATTGGGTATATACCCCGCGTAACACCTGTTCTGCACTCTGGGCATTCCGTATTGCGGTTTGGTCTTCCAGTTTATAATAAGGTTTTACTTTATCTACGTCTCCCATCAGGTCACATGACCAAATCAATACAGAGAGAAATAAGGTAGAAATAATATATGTTGTTTTCATAGTATGAGATTTTATCGTTAAAATTCAACTTTAACACCCAAGGTAAATGTTTTACTCAGTGGATAGGGATCTTCATTCAAGGTCATCTGTGAAGTAGTGAAACTACTGATCAGTCCCGGCCATTGGGTCACGGTCCAGATATTAGAGCCGCTGACAAATAACATGGCCGATTGTACATTGATTTTCTTCAGGAAATTCTGTGGCAAATTATAAGAGAAAGTAATATTCTTTAAGCGTAAATACGATGTTTTGTAAATGTAACGATCGGAGAAACGAGAGTTTTTGGAAGGATCGGTATAAACCAGACGTGCATAACGAGCATCGGGATTTTCGGGACTCCAGGTTTTCCCATAGAGTTCGGGATAGATGTTATTTCCAATATACCCATACATATCGCTCATCATATTATAAACAGCAGCTTTAGCTCCTTGGGAGAATTGGAAAACGAACGACAAATTGAAATTTTTGTAATTGACCGAATTGAAAAATCCTCCGAAGAATTTAGGCTGAGGAGTAGCAATAACTTCCCGGTCTTTACTGTCGATATAACCGTTCCCATCCAGGTCCTTGTATTTGAAGTCACCCATACCGGTCGACTTTTCCTGGTAATAATTCGCTCCACGAGCTACGGCTGTTTTATTTAGAGTAACTACTTCATCGTCGTTTTGGAATATTTTTTCGACGATATATCCTTTTAAAACGCCGGCAGGCTGACCTTCTATATAGGTATCGACATCGTTACTGGAAAGCTCGGCTCCATTGAGTTTTTCGATTTTGTTCCGGTTCAGGGCTATATTGAATTTCGAGGTCCAGGTCCAGTCGGCTGTACGGATAATATCCCCGCCAATTTCAATCTCAACGCCTTTGTTGGAGAGGTCGATTAAGTTGGACGTATAGGAAGTGGAACCTGATTCGAGCGGGGGAAGGAGCCAATGCACCTTTGGTGTAACGATAGTATCCGTCGATGCTACCGAACAGGCGGTGGTTGAAGAAAGCGTAATCTAATCCACCGTTGAATTCGGATGTCCTTTCCCATTTGATATCCGGATTAGGTAATAAACCGGGAGTCAGAGTCGATTGTCCTATATAAGGATTGCCTTTTTCATAAAATTGTCTGTAGACGAAATCGTCGATGTTGGTAGAACCGGTTTGTCCCCAACTGAAACGTAATTTCAGATCGTCGACTTTTTCTGCATCGGCCATGAAATTTTCGCTGCTCATCCGACATCCCAGGGATATAGAAGGGAAATAACCTCTTTGATTACCGGGGCCGAATTTGGAAGAGGCATCAGAACGGAAATTGATTTCTGCCAGATATTTGTCGAGATAATTATAGCTGGCACGGGCATAAATGGAATTGAGGGCACTTTTGGACTTTGCGTCTCCGATGCAGTGTGTTTCTGTTGCAGACCCCGCATTATTCAGGACTTCATCATCCGGGAAGCCCATGTAGTAATGCGAAGTATATTCACTAAAAGAACGGTCCCAACCATAGCCGACCATAAAACTGAAATAATGGTCTTCTATCTGGAAATTATAGTCGGCCCTGAAGTTGATCGAAGTATTGGCGGCTTTGCTGCGGTCGTCCTGAAGGGTGGACATGCCTCCGCCTCCCCAATCGTCTTGGGCGACCAGCGGGTTGTAATTACTATACTGATCCTGAAACATAGAGATATTGATATCTCCTCTGATTTTCAAACCGTTGAAGATTTTGTATTCCAGATAACTGTTTCCCAGGAATTGATAAGATTCTTTTTTGTTTTTATTTTGCCGGTTTGCGACTGGATTGGCTAAACCTACGGGGAAACCCCAGGTCAGAGTTCCGTCGATGCGGTATAATTCTCCCGTTTCATCGTATACGGGTACATCGGGTCTGACATTCCATTCTCGGGTAATACCCATTTCTTCGCCTGCAGCTCCGCTATGGCGTTTGGTCATTGTATAACCCAGGGCTGCTCCTACTTTGAAGCGTTTCGAGACATCCGAGTCAAAGGACAGACGACTGTTGTAACGTTGCATATCGTCGTTGATAAACAAACCTTCCTGGTCGATTGCATTGAAAGAAAAGGAGTAATTGGATAATTTTCCACCTCCGCGGATAGCCAGATTATACATGTGAGTCAGTGCATTCTTATTATTGGTCTCATCTACCCAATTGGTATTTTCTTCACCGAAAGCCTCGTCTTTTAATCCGTCGAATATCATATTTCCGTAATTATCATAGGAAGTATTGGCCATATAATCGATTGCAGGATAGATTTGGCCGTATATGATATTATCGTCTGTGATTTGTGCTTTGTTGATGGCTCCGAGTGTATTTTTAATGATTAATTCCTGGAGATTTTTAAATTTAGTTGTGTTTAATGGTTTGAATTTTTTAATTTGGTTACCGACACTCAAGGTATATCCCAGACTGATTTTCATTTGTTCGTTGCGGTGACCGTCCTTGGTTTTGATGATGACTACTCCGTTGGCTCCTCTGGAACCATAAATAGCTGTTGCGGCAGCGTCTTTCAATACGTCGATACTTTCGATGTCGTTGGGGGAAAGAGTTGAAAGCGGATTCAGCATATTCAGGCTGCGCTCGACAAAGAAAGGTACACCGTCGACGACATACAAGGGTTCATTATTGTTTTGCGATTTTAACGGGGAAGTGATTCCCCGGATGTTTAAAGTTGCTTTGGCACCTGGTTCTCCTGAGTTTTGATTGACCAATACCCCCTTCACTGCTCCACCTAGCATGTTGTCGAAAGTCGTGGCTCC
>OBVO01000980.1_pt1 | contig 13909 bp, 10 predicted proteins | sample 1495151 | NCBI WGS metagenome assembly OBVO01 (sample SAMEA2580019, study PRJEB22360) | human gut metagenome | reverse complement strand
AGGCAACGCCGCTCTATTCGAGCAGATTCAATTTCACGATTGACTCCACCGTTTACCTTATTATTGTGGCCTGCTTCTGGGTGTGGTCGCTCTATGTTGCCGGCATTTATCACCGCCATGTTATGGGTGACGGTTACCAGCTCAATGTGCTGCTGGTCAAAGGCATGGTCGTGTGCTGGGTGGTGCAGTGCGCGTTCAACTATTTCTTCAATCTGGGTCTGACCCTCACGTCGCTCTGCTTGGTGGTGATTGCCGGATGGTTGCTCACCATGGTGGAACGCATTGTCAGCCGTGCATTCATTGCGCGTAGTCGTCGCAAGGGCGCCTACGCTTATGGCACGGTGATCATCGGTTCCCCGCACGGCATTGGTCGCACGCTACAATTCCTCGGTCAGCGTCGGCAACTCAACTACCGCCCGGTGGCAGTATGCCCGATTCATCTCAATCCTGATACCGGATTGATTGAACAGAGCACCGACCATGAGGCACTCCGTGAGGAGATGCAAAAGAACGAGGGCTGCCAGCTGCCCGTACTCGAGTACAGCGATCATAATCTTGCTGAACAGATTATTGACATGAACGCGCAGACCGTTATGGTGGCTGACGAGCTGCGTCGCTATTCGGATAATTACGATATCTTCTCCGTGCGCATGGAATCGTTCGGTCTGGAGATTGCCATGCTGGCTTCCGCCGCTGACACTTCTAACCATGAGATTCAGGTTCGATCCATACAGGGCACCACGATTATCACGCAGCGTCTTGCGCAATACACGCCAGCCCGCCGTTTGACCAAACGCTTGTTTGATTTGGTGATTTCTTCACTGGCGATCATCTGTTCGTCGATTATCACCATCCCGGTGGCGATCGCCATCAAAGTCACGGACGGCGGACCGGTGTTCTACAAGCAGACCCGTATGGGCCTGCGCGGCAAGCCGTTCCAGATGTACAAGTTCCGTTCGATGGTGGTGAACGCCGACGCGCTCAAGAAGGAGCTCGCAAAAGAAACCGGCCAGACCGATCGCTTCATCTTCAAGATGAAGAACGACCCACGCATCACCAAGGTGGGGCATTTCATTCGCCGCTTCTCCATTGACGAGTTGCCCCAGTTCCTCAACGTATGGATGGGGGATATGTCCGTAGTGGGGCCGCGCCCGCCGCTGCCTGAGGAATATGCCCGTTACAACCGTCTGTACGCCACCCGCATGCTGGTCAAGCCCGGCATCACCGGTCCGTGGCAAGTGTCCGGCCGCTCCGATCTGTCCGCCGAGGAAAGCGAGGCTCTTGATGTGGCTTACGTGCAGAACTGGTCGATTATGGGAGACATCGTGCTGCTGTTCCGCACGGTGGGTGCAGTGCTGAGCCATAAGGGAGCGTACTGATTCCTTCCCGTTTCGCTGTCACAGTTTTGCCGCGCCTTTGCCGCACCGCCCTTGAACGTGATTACAGAAAGATAAGTCGATATATCTATGACTGATTCGAACATACCAGAAATACCTCAGCCGCCGGCACCCTCCGAGCGGTCGAAAAACGCGGATGATCGCCAAGTGATACAGCCGTATGTTGACCCCGAGGTACTTGCTGAAGACGCTCGAGCGGCAGAACGGCGTAAGCACCGCCGGCGTATGAGCCATGAACATATCAGGCGGATCAAGCGCAAAAAGCGCATTCGGATGGTGCTGATTGTAATCGGCGCACTGCTGTTGATTATTGCAGCGCTCGCGGCGTGGCTCGGCCTTTCCGCGCTCAAAGCGAAAAATGAAGTGGAAGCAGCGATTCAGGCCGCAAGCCGCATCCAATCACAAGTTCAAGCCGGCGACACCGACAAAGCGCAAGCCAGCATTGAAGCATTCTCCCAGCATATCGACGCTACGTATGCGCAGACCAAGCAGCCGGTATGGAAACTGGCCACATTGGTGCCCTATTACGGTTCTGACGTGAAGGCCGCGCGAGACATGGTGCACATTTTGGAAGACGTGTCGAACAACGCATTGCCGAAGCTTGCCAAGGCGGCACAGGCCTTGGATTTCAACAGCATCGGTATCAAAGACGGCACGATTCAGCTGGGGGATATGGCCAGCGTGGCTCAGGATCTTGCCGCCGCCAATGGAGTAGTGGCGGATGCCAGCGTAGACATGGGCAAGATTGGCGATACGCATATTCCGCAGATTACCGAGGCGGTGCAGCAGGGGCGTAGCAAGTTCAAGGAGCTTGCCAGCCTGACGGATACGGCCAGTCGGCTGGCGGATGTGCTGCCCAAGATGTTCGACTTGGATGCCAGCGATGGAGGTGCTAGCGGCAGAGGCCCGCGAACCTACCTGGTGCTGGCACAGAACAATGCTGAGCTGCGTGCCACGGGAGGCATTCCAACTGCGTGGGCCACGCTCACCGTCGATGCAGGCAAAATCAGCATGAGCACGTTCGGCGATCCGCCTCGGGATGGCCTGTTCAGCCAGGATGAAGCCGCGAGCGTACTGACGGCGGAAGAACGCAATCTTTTCTCCACCAAGATGGCCACGGACTACCCGGACATCAATTTCACTCCCGATTTCCCCCGCGTCGCTGATATCGCGAGTCAGATCTGGCATCGAGCCGGTCATGACGATGTGGATGGCGTCATCAGCGTGGACCCAGTGTTCCTGCAGCGGTTATTGAAGGTTGCCGGCCCCGTGACGCTCTCCGACGGCACGGTGATGAGCGGCGACAATACCGAGCAGCGAATTCTGAACCAGATTTATATTGATACCGATACACAGGCGGAGCAAACCGACTTCTTTACGATGGCGGCCAGTGAGATCTTCGCTCATGTGCTCAAGAATGTGGACGGCAAGAATCAGCAGCTGGTGCAAACGTTCCAGAAGTCCGTATCCGACGGCCATCTGTATGTATGGAGTGCTCATGAAGATGAGCAGCGGCGTATCTCGGGTACGACCATCGCCGGCGAATTGCAGTCGAACCCGGCTCATCCGTTTACTGGCGTGTACTTCAACGACGCCACTATGGGCAAGATGGACTGGTACCTGAAGCGTGAAGTGACCAGTACATATGACAAAACCTATCCCAGTGGCGCCAAGCAATACACCATTCACATCAAACTGACGAATACGGCCGATGCCGCCGAGGTGAATGCCGCTCCGGATCTGTTGCGCGGCTATGACCATAACGGCAACCCCCGTACGGGGGAGATCGAAACGGTGCTGTGCGTCTACGCCCCCGATGAAGGGCGCATTGTGGATTGGACCCAGGATTTCGATCAGTTCGCTGTGCACGATGGACTGACGGTGGGTGTGAAAACCGTGACATTGCGGCCGGGGGAAAGTTTCGAGACCACGGTGCATGTGCTGGCCAGTCCCGCGGCCAATGAAAATGAAATGATTTTGAGACAGACCCCCTTGGTTGATTAAAGGGGCAACCCCTATACATTAAGGTGGAACCGTGAATAAGGAAGAACGGAGCATAGCCGTGGATGAAGCTGAACAGGTGCAGGATGGTAATGGAGTCACCATTCTCGATTTATTCAATGCGGTAAGAAAGCATGTGATTACCGCAGTAGTCACACTGGTTATTGTGATGGTGGCAATCTGCGCGTACACCTTTACCCGCACTCCGCAATACACCGCAATTTCCGAACTCTTGGCCACTTATCGCAGTTCAGCGGCTGCGTCGGGCGCATCCAGCAATGCAGGCGAGCTGAGCTCTGGCGCCAATTACATCAATAGCCAGATTCAAACGTATCCGCAATTGGTAAAAACCGAGTCTGTATTGCAGCCGGTTATTGACGATTTGGGTCTTGACACCACGGTAAAGGAATTGGCTGCGAGCGTTACCGCTTCCAACCCGGATGGCACCATGCTGGTGGATATTTCGGTTAATAATCCAGACCCGAAGCAGGCGTCCAGCATTGCCAATTCGGTTGCCGAAAACCTGAGAAAACAGGTTACTTCCACGATTTACAGCGATGAGGGCGATAAGATCATCTCTCCCGTCAACCTGACTGTGGTGCAGCAGGCGTACGCTCCGGCTTCCCCCAGCTCACCCAACGTCAAGCTCAATCTGGCGGCAGGTCTTGCGGTCGGTGTCATTCTCGGCATCGTGGTTGCCTTTATCAAGGATTTGCTGGACACCCGTGTTCGCCGCGATTCGGATGTTACTGCTGTTATCGATGCTCCCGTACTGGGGTCGCTGAGCCGCAATGAGGCTTATGCCGGTACGTCGCCGGTGATTATCTCCCGCCCGGCCTCCCGCGAGGCAGAAGAGATTCGACGCCTGCGCACCAATGTGATGTTCGTGCTGCCCGATGAGCCGTTATCCAATGTGATTGTGGTGACTTCCACCGGCCCGTCCGAAGGCAAGACCACGCTGAGCGTCAATCTGGCGACCGCATTCGCCGAAAACGGCAGCAAGGTGCTGCTGATCGATGCCGATGTGCGCAACCCCTCGGTGAGCAAGGCTCTCGGCATTGAGGGTGCAGTGGGCTTGACCCATCTGATTACCAACCGTGTATCGTCGCATGATGCGATTCAACGCTACTGGAAGCCGAACTTCCACGTGCTTCCTGCTGGAAAACAAACCATGAACCCCAGCATTCTGCTGAATTCCCGCGCTATGAAGGCACTGGTTGAGCAGGTTTCCGGAGCCTATGACTATGTGATTATCGATACCGCCCCCATGCAGGTGGCCAATGATGCCGCCGTATTCGCCAAGGAAGGGCCAGAACTGCTGCTGGTGGCCGGCTTGGGAGTGACGGAAAAGAAACTGCTCCGGCAGACCGGGCGCGAACTGAGCACACTGAGCATCGATCCCGTGGGCGTGGCCATGAATTACGGCGAGACGGAGAAGCCCCAGAAGGGTGGCTATTACTACTACGGCGACGAGTCCGACGACAACGGTAGGAAGCGCCAAATCCAGCACAAAAAGAGCGAGAAAACGAAGAAGGACTGAGGCCATGAGGATCGCGTTCATCGGCCACAAACGCATTCCGTCTCGCGAAGGTGGCATTGAAATCGTTGTGGACGAACTGGCTACACGTATGGCTGCACGCGGAGAACAGGTCATAGCGTTTAACCGCAAAGGCCATAATGTTGCCGGTGCGGTGTTCGATAATGCGTCGAATCAGAATAGCAAGCCGTTCATGTATCGCGGAGTGAAGGTAATACCTGTCACCACTATCGATGCAAAAGGTCTGGCCGCGCTCACCTCGTCATTCTTTGCCACAGTAAAGGCTATTATGGCCCGCCCTGATGTGATTCATTACCACGCGGAAGGGCCGTGCGTGCCGTTGCGTTTTGCGCACTGGTTCGGTATTCGTACAGTGGCCACGATTCATGGTCTAGATTGGCAGCGCGCCAAATGGGGTAAATTCGCCTCTACGTATCTGAAATTAGGGGAGCGTACCGCCGCTACCTGTGCCGATGAAGTGATTGTGCTGAGCCGCAACGTGCAGCGCTATTTCAAAGACACCTATGGGCGTGATGTGCGATTCATTCCCAATGGCATTGAACGCAATGAGTCTGTTCCAGTCAATGAGATTACTCGGAAATATGGTTTGGTGAAAGACGGGTATGTGCTGTTTCTAGGCCGTATTGTGCCAGAAAAAGGTGTGCATTATCTTATCGAGGCATTCAAGCAATTGGATACTGATAAGAAGCTGGTCATCGCCGGTGGATCTTCCGATTCCGCTGAATACTATGAACAGATTCAATCTGCTGCGGCTACCGATCCTCGCATCGTGTTGACTGGGTTTATCGAGGGCCAGGAACTTGCGGAGTTGTACAGCAATGCTTATATCTATGTGTTGCCTAGTGATCTCGAAGGCATGCCCATGAGTCTGCTGGAAGCCATGAGCTATGGCAATTGTTGCCTCACTTCCGATATCCCCGAATGCGCCGAGGTAGTAGAAGACCACGCCGTTACCTTCCGCAAGGGTGATGTTGCAGATCTCACTGCCAAACTGAGCAACTTGCTCACTGACCCTTCCCGTGTGGCGAAGCTACAAGCGACCGCCGCCAACTACATCACCCAAAAATACAATTGGGACAAAGTAGTGGATCAAACCTTAGCCTTGTATAAGGCCACAGAATAGGTATAGGGCAATTGAGTGAGAGGTAATTGTGCAATGGATGTTCAACCCTTAATTAGCATAGTCGTGCCTGTATATAATGTGAAGCAATTCCTGACGAAATGCTTAAATAGTATCATTAGCCAGACTTATTCCAATCTAGAAATCATTGTCGTAGATGATGGTTCAACAGATGGTTCGGCTACGATTTGTGATGATTATGCTAAAAAGGATAAGCGTATTTCAGTCATTCACAAAGAAAACGGAGGCTTAGCCTCTGCTCGAAATGCGGGAATTGACGTTGCTAAAGGTACATATATAGGGTTTGTTGATAGTGACGACTATATCGAGCCATATATGTATGAGAAGCTTCTTCAAGCGATCTTGAAGTATTCTTGTAATATTGCGGTATGCGGCATCAACTATGTATTTGATGATGGAGAAGTTATCGCCAAGGCCAATACCGAGCCAGAGCAGTTTTTTGAGTTTCCTTGGGCTATTGAGGAGATGAATACCTTTAGACTATTTGATATGGGAGCGTGGAGTAAGCTTTATAAAAGAGAATTATTTGCTGATATTCGCTTCCCTGTCGGTAAATTAAGTGAAGATTTCTTCATTATGTATCGACTGTTTGACCTTGCTCAGGGAGTCGCCTACGTTCCCGATGCATGCTACAACTATTTTCAGCGTGCCAACAGCATTACCAAAAGCAAGAAGATTAATCATGATTTTCTTGATGCTGCCTATGAGCAGATGGTCTTTCTGGATAAGAATTATCCTAATCTGGCTGTTATTGGCCATGTATCATATGCATCAGCTGCATTGACTGTTTACGATTCCTACTTGAAGAATAAGGTGCAATGTCCCGGATCCTTCCGGAATCATTGCCGAGAAATTATTCTGGATAATAGGTCCTATATCCGTAATGCCAGTTATCTTTCGCGATCCAAGAAGATCCAGTTTAGATTGTTTACGTTAAATGCTCTTCTTTATGATAAGGTCTTCCTTCTTTATAGGAAGAAGAAGAGGGTTTGATTTTGCTCATAGAAAGGGGTAGAAGGAGGTGATCTTATGAAGAAGCTTCTATACACGCGCATTACAGAAAAAACAATCGCGCTCTTTCTCTTTGCTTTTTTGCTATTGAGCCGTGCGTCTATTACGACAACGGTGAATTTCATTCCTCTTAATACAACCGTTGTTCAGGTTGCCTATTCCGGATGTATGTTTATGTTGTATGCATTTGAGAAGATCAAGAGGAATGAAAAGTTTGGCACATTTCATATATCAACGTTTCTTTCGATTCTTCTTGCTGTCTATATAGTTGTATTTGGCAAGGTTTTTATTAATCCTCCTCTGGCGCAATATACAAATGGTATTTTTATGCGTCAGACACTATTCCTTTTGGTAGTGTTTTCTACGGTAGCTGTGATATGTGTCTATCATCTTTTTGATGGGGTGCTACTGACAGCGTATTATGTTTTTTCCTTTATCATTCTTTTCCAGTTTCTCACCAATATAACAGATATAGCACAGTTGAATGTGGCTACTGTTTTCAATGATTCTGAACGGGCTCGAGTGACATATGGATTTAGTCATTACAATGCTTTAGGTGCATTTTGCATATGTTATTTGATGATTTGGATAATTCTGCGAAAAAGAGACCGAATGCCCTTTGGCAATAAGTGGATTAATTATCTGACCTTGCTTGTAAGTGTCATAATGCTGTTTGGCAGCGCTTCAAGAAATGCGATTTCGGGATTTATTATTTTTTCCCTTTGTTATCTTTTCATGATGCTTAGGGAAAGTAAAATAGGTCAAAGGGTTCGATTTTTTGTTGAATGTGCAATAGCAATTATTGTCGTTCTATTCTTTTCGTATGGATTAACCGGGTTATCATTCTCTGATTTATTAAATCAATCCAATCGAGAAACACTGCTTGAAGTTGCTCTCCCCACCTTTTTGAAAAGTGGGCGTATGGTTGTTGGTTTGGGATTGGCCTCGAATGAAATTTATGGTTTAAATCAAACTCCGTATAAGACGTATTGGTTGGATAATAGTTATGTCTACGTATTAATCACATCAGGGTATCTTGGTTGTGTATTTTATGTTACTATGATTATTATACTTTTCGTCGGATTGAACAGGGTGGCCAACCATGCTCTGAGAAAGGTTTTCTTAAGTTTGGCCATCATGTATATGTATTCTGCGATGTTCGAGACAACATTGTTCTGGGCCGGTGTTATGCAGAATTACATATATATGATCATATTCCTTGTGGCGCTGAGCGGTTTTTTTAATAACCCAAGTTTTGATAAAAATATTCAATATATCTCAAGTAATAATGTAAAGAGATAAGGAGAAATAGTAATGACTTCGAATGGCAAGATCGGCATGATGACTTTTCATGCTTCACACAATAATGGTTCTATGCTTCAGGCTCTTGCTCTGCAGCATGTGCTGGAGGATCGTTTTCATCAACAAACCGAGTTGATTGATTTTTCCAACCGTGGGCAGCGCAACATGTATGCTCCCATCCCTAAGCCCAGGAATTGGAAGCAGGCGATTAAAGGTCTTATCTGGGCTACGAATATGAAGGAAATGAAGCGTCAATACAAAGCATATGAAGACTTTCAGAAGAAGTACTTCCACCTTTCTAATCGCTCATATTCGGATTCCATCGAGCTTGTTCCTCTTTCGGACAAGTATAAGGCGTTCATTACTGGTAGTGACCAGGTATGGAACATTAAGTGTATCGATGCTGATGATGCATACTACCTCTCCTTTGTGAAGGATCGTCCTCGCTTTGCTTATGCAGTAAGCTTTGGTGCCAATAATCCATTCGATTTGGAGGGTGATTCTACTCGTTATGAGGATTACTTTGCCAAATTTGACAAGGTTTCCGTGCGTGAGAAAAACGCTCAGAAGTGGATTAAAGCTGCCACGGGTGTTGAGGTGCCCATCTGTCTTGATCCCACTATGCTGATTGATGTCGATGAATGGGAAAATCTCGTTGATATCGGTAATGGTCCTGTGATTTCGGGAGATTATATCTTCTACTATTGCTTCAGCATCACTGAGGAGGTCCAGAAGTTTCTCAAGTCGGTTTCCAAGCGGACTGGAATGCCTGTGTACTTCATGGAGGCCAAGGAGTGGACATTGAAGATGTGCTGGCGCAACGGAATCCGTTTGATTAAATCCTATGGTCCCGATGTGTACATGAACATGGTTAAGCACGCGAAGCTGTTCATCACCAGCTCCTTCCATGGTACGGCTTTCGGTACCTTGTACCGGAAGAATTTCTGGTATATCAGGAGCAAGCATAGCGAGACGTCTCTTGATGATCGTGCGAGCTCCTTCCTGACCCAGCTTGGCTTGATGTCGCGGTATCGTACGATTTCTGAATTGTCGAAGATTGACCTGTTTGCCCCGGCTGACTATTCCACTTTGCCGGAGAAGCTTGAGCCTCTGCGTAAGCTTTCGTTTGACTATCTTCAGTCCGTCGTGGATTCCCTGGAATAATGTCACGTCACGCTTATCTTATTATGGCTCATAACCATTTTGAGCAGTTACGAGCCTTACTCCGATGCTTAGATGACGGTCGGAATGTCATCTATTTGCATCTTGATGCAAAGCTCGGCGCGGTTGATGTTGGTCAATTTAAAGATCAACTGAAGCATGCTGAGCTTTGTGTGCTCTCAAATCGTGTGGATGTACGCTGGGGAGATTTTTCTCAGATTGAATGTGAGCTTCGCTTGTTGGAAGCATCTATACCCGGCCATTATGATTATTATCATCTGATGTCTGGTGCAGATCTTCCTTTACAGTCTCAGGATGTCATACATACCTATTTTGAAAGATATCAGGGGACAGAGTTTGTACATTTTGATGCGAAGAGCGTGGATCCCGAAACCTACGAGCGTGTTTCAAAGTATGCATTTTTCTCAAGTAGAGAAAAGAACATATTTGAAAAAGTGATGTACAGGTTAACGATGCTTGCTCAGTTCTGGATTGATAGAGGACGTCTTTATGGCATTCAATATCAAAAGGGTGCCAACTGGTTTAGTATTACCGATGACTGCGCTCGTTATATAGTTTCGCGACGTAAGAGAGTTGAACGAGTATTCCATAGAACTCGATGTGGTGATGAGTTTTTTATACAAACAATAATTGTAAATTCTGGGTTTGAAAAAAAGCTATATCGCCCAAATTTCAATGATAGTTACAAGACGATTCGATATTGTATTGATTGGAAACGCGGCAACCCATATGTGTTTCGTAAAGAAGACTATACGATGCTCAAAGCAAGTGGAATGTTGTTTGCACGTAAGTTTGACGAAGATATAGATTCGGAAATCATTAAAATGATTGAGCGGTCAATTACCAATAACGAGTGAACATAATATAAAGAGGCTGTATGACTTCGTTGAAAAAGAATATGGCATATAACGTTGCCTACCAGGTGTTAGTAATCGTTTTGCCATTGGTGACGGCCCCATATGTTTCCCGAATTTTGGGTGCCGAAGGATTAGGAATTTATTCCTATATTTTCTCAATTGTAACCTACTTCGGATTGTTCGGCATGCTCGGAATCGCCAATCACGGCAACAGGAGTATCGCCCTTACCAAAGCTGATCGAGAAAAGGTTTCCCAGACCTTTATCAATATATATGTGATACAGCTTTTTACCACGTTCGTGGCGTTGATTGCTTACCTATTGTTTGTAACTTTCTTGTTTTCTGGGAATAAAATAGTTGCTTATATTCAAACGATAATTTTATTGTCATATGTCTTGGATATAACCTGGTGTTTTTTTGGTTTGGAACAGTTCGCTGTGACCGTTACTAGAAATGCGATCATTAAAATTGTAACGGTAATAGCTATATTTACGTTGGTGAAACATCGAGACGATGTATGGATCTACGCGTTTATTATGTCTTTTGGTATGTTGTTCAGCCAACTATATCTATGGTTCCAACTTCATAAGTTTGTTAGTTTCAAAAAACCACAATGGGCCAATATTAAAAGGAATATCCAACCGATTTTATTATTATTCGTTCCCGCTATTGCCTATAGCATATATAAGCTGTTGGATAAGGTTATGCTGGGCGCAATGACTTCGATGGCACAAGTGGGAATGTTCGATAATGCTGAAAAAATCATCAATATTCCCACCAGCCTGATAACTGCATTCGGTACAGTTATGATGCCTAGAATAACTACACTATTGGCAAGTAGCGATAGCGAAAAGATTTCTTATCTTAACAGAATTTCAGTTCGATACTTTACTATATTGGTGATTGGAGCTGCTTTCGGTCTTGCTGGAATTAGCAGTGTGTTGGCTCCTGTTTATTTTGGTCAAGAATTTGCAGATAGTTCTGTATTGATTGCTGGACTTGGATTCAGCTTGATTTTTGTCACATGGGCAAATGTAATAAGAACGCAGTATCTTATCCCTCAGCAGCTGGATCGTCCATATGTTATTTCAACCTTAATTGGAGCAGTAGCAAATCTTGCAGTCAACTTGGTCCTAATACCAAGATTTGCCGCTGTGGGTGCAATGATTGGTACCATTGCTGCCGAATTCACGGTATTCTTTGCCCAATTATTGTTTGTTCGTCGGCAGTTTCCCATGATGCGGTACATCGTTCCGACATTATGGCTTTTCCCTATAGGTGCTGTAATGTGTTTCGCTGTTTTTGAGATCGGACATGTTATGGGAACAACCATTACCTCTTTGGTAGTACAGCTTCTTGTTGGTGGGGTTATTTATCTTACTGGATCAGCACTGTATCTATGGCTTGTTCGTGATGAATTTTTGATGAGAATGCTAACTAGACTTGGTTGGAAAACCGTATCAGGACGTCACTCCCAGAAGTTCAACTAGGATAGGTGATAGTGAATGAACGAATCGTCGATATTGTTTAGTGTTGTAATTCCTGTTTATAATTCTGAGGATTATATTGAGCAACTTTTAAGACATTTTGTTACTCAAAACAATAATCGTTTTGAAGTAATTGTAGTGGATGATGGATCAAAAGATAACTCTCTTTCGATTTGCCAAAAAGTTTCTGAGCAGAACGATTTCATTGTTGTTCTATCTCAGCGGAATCAGGGTGCTAGCGCAGCCCGTAATTATGGACTTCGGAATGTGCGGGGAAAGTATGTCGTTTTCGTTGATAGTGATGATTCCATTACCGATGATTACGTGTCTGCACTGACACAAATCTGTGAGACCAATAATTCTGATCTTATCCAGCTGAATTGGCTGCAGGGATCATCGGAGGAGGGTTATAAGCCTGCATATACCGATTTGATGGATTGCAACCCTTCCGTGAAGGGGTATTGCTGTGAGCTCTTACAGCAGAAATTTAATCCGCCGTGGAATAAGGTGTATAAGCGCTCTTTGATTGATTGTTACGGCATTATGTTCAATACTAATATGGTAATGGGTGAGGATCTTGAATTTACGATTAAATATGTAAATAACATTCAATCCGTGTCGATTAATTCCCGGTATTTGTATAAGTACTTCCTGAATAACGATGGCTTGTGTGCAAGAGCATCTTTGTCATATTTTTCGGATCTTCGCAAAATCTATGATGCTATGCAGAAGCTTGTTTTTAATCGATCTTTTGGCCGTGCAGTGTTATTATATGCTGATGAGTCAATTGTTGCTTCAGTTTTCCGCTCGATCGGAAGTTGTATGCAAAGCGGCTTTTCTCCAAAGGAGATCAAGAGAGAAGTTAAGAAGACTGGTTTCATCGATTTATTCGGATCGATAAAAAATCTTTCGATTTTGTCTCTTTTGAGGAAAGATTTGGTTCTTTTGGGGTTTTACAATATTATTGCTTTGCTATTTAAACTTAAGAACGGCTCTAATGGTCGCGTTTAATTATTTCTATATTAAGAAGGCTCACATGGCATATGAATATAAGCGAATTAAAACCAAGGATGATCTCAAAGAGTTTATTGCCGCTGACCGCCAAGCTCAGCCTACGCAATGGGGGGGGGTATTTGATCCAATCTTTAAATTGAAGACACTCTTAAGAAGGTGTGAGTATCATAGGAATAATAAAAGTAATATTTATCATTTTTTAATGTTTGTAATTTTGCGATACAGATTTCGTAGGTTGCAGCGTAAAATGTGCTCCGAAATTGGTTTTAACGTATTTGGAAAAGGCTTGATCATTTGGCATGGTCAAAGGATAATTACAAATGGTGAGGCTAGGGGGGGGGACTATTGCAGTATCTCCAGCGGTGTTGTAATTGGACATGGAAATGGTGGTGCTCCTCATATTGGGAATAATGTCGAAATGACGATTAATTCAACAATCATTGGAGACGTATCCATTGCTGACAACGTCAGGATTGGTGCCAACGCATTAGTTGTGAAGGATATTATTGAGCCCAATACGACATGGGGTGGTGTGCCGGCTAAGAAAATCAGTGACCATGGAACAGTAGAAAATCCCGTCGTCGCCTAAGCCTCTTGCAAAAACTCCCTGCTGGTTTGAGAACTTTGGCTATTCGCTGTTTGTGGTGGGTGATGGTCAGGTGGTGGTGACGGCTTTGAGGTCGAGTTTGCCGCAGGTCAGGTAGATCATGGTGGCGAAGTAGTCTATGTTCCTGAAGCCTCGTGCCCGTCGTTTGACGTTCTGGATGACGTTGTCGGCGCCCTTGAGCACGGCGTTGGTGTACGGGTGCTCGAAGTAGGCGACGATCTTGGCCTCGAAGTCCCGGGTGAACCTCGACCCGGGCTCGGCCCACGGTACCTGCGCGACCATGATTCCGCGCCTCGGGCAGTCCACGCGCGTCATGGCGGCGACCAGTTCGACGCGCCAGCAGCCGAAATCC
>OBVO01000976.1_pt1 | contig 13980 bp, 9 predicted proteins | sample 1495151 | NCBI WGS metagenome assembly OBVO01 (sample SAMEA2580019, study PRJEB22360) | human gut metagenome | reverse complement strand
AGATATAAAGAAAATATTTATTTATTTGCAGACTTTAACCGGATTTCTCCGGGGTGAAGGCTATCCGAAAATCGTTATTCTGTAAAATAGCGATTTCAAGGTATCTCTTTCAGATTATGAGGCAAATATACGCTTTTTAGTGTTCTGACGGAAGTTTTTAGTCTGCTTGAATGTATAATTTTGCAAATTTTAACAAAAGAGTCCGGCTTCCCCCTTCACGGAAGACCACTTTTGCCTTTTTTTGTACGCCTAAACCTTCCAGGTTGATCACTTTTCCGGCTCCGAAGGTAGGATGAAAAATGATCATACCGGGAACGACCTGATTGGAGTCGATCGGTTTGAGTTTCGATCGGTCGATGGCCGGAATATCTATTGTTGCGGGTTTATTCAAAGTGATCGCCGGCTTATGTAAACCGGACATAGCTGTCGTAGTTTTTAATTTGAAACCTGAGGGTTCTTCCCGCATCGCGATATATCCTTCGAGGAATTCCTGATCGATCTCACCGATAAAACGGGAAGGCCGGGAGGATACCACTTGGCCGTTTTTGTAACGGGAAGTGGCGAACGACATGAAAGCCCGGTTTTCTGCCCGGGTGAGAGCGACATAGAAGCCCGCCGTTCTTCTTCCAGGGCGGCAGGAGTGGTCACACATTGCTGGGCCGGGAAAAGTTCTTCTTCCAGACCGGTGATAAAGACATTGCTGAATTCCAGTCCTTTCGATGCATGGATGGTCATGAGGGTCACTTTGTTTTGATCCCCTTCTTTATCTCCGTCCTGATCTGTCAACAACGCTACTCCTTCGAGGAAGGCCGGTAATTTATCGTCTTTCCCCTCTTTATAAGCGGTTTCACTGAAATCTTTGATACCGTTCAGGAGCTCCTGGATATTTTCTTTCCGGGATACGCCCTCCGGTGTTTCGTCATTGGAAAGGTCGTCGATGATACCGGAAGAACGGGCGATGATAACAGCTGCGTCATACGCATTTTCATTCGCTATCTGTTCCCGGAAACGTTCGATCAGACTACCGAATTTCTGTAATTTGGAAAGGGTACCGCTGTTGAAAGCGCCGGCCACCTTATCGAGGTTACAGAGTACGGTCCACAGGCTGACATGATATTTTCCGGCGATTTCCCGGATTTTGTCTACGGTCGAATCTCCGATTCCCCGACGGGGATAGTTGATGATCCGTTTGAAAGCTTCTTCATCGTTCTGATTCACGGTCAACCGGAAATAAGCCAGCAAATCCTTGATTTCTTTCCGTTGGTAGAAAGATTGGCCGCCGTAAATTTTATAAGGAATATTCCGTTTACGGAGGGCTTCTTCTAAGATACGCGACTGGGCATTCGTACGGTAGAGAATAGCAAAATCGCTGTATTCCTGCTGCTCGTAATTGGCTAGCCGGAAGATTTCATTCGTGACCTGGAAACCTTCTTCCTTATCGGATAAGGCCCGCAATACCTTGATCTTTTCACCTTCTTCGTTTTGAGAAAAGGTCTTTTTGGGAATTTGTTCTTTGTTCTTACTGATCACACAATTCGCTGCATCTACGATCGTGGTCGTCGACCGGTAATTTTGCTCCAGTTTGTATAGCTTGTATTCCGGATAATCGTTTTTAAAATTAAGGATGTTCTCGATCCGGGCTCCCCGGAAAGAATAAATACTTTGTGCATCATCCCCGACTACACAGATGTTATGATGCCGGTCCGAAAGTTTTTTTACGATCAGGTATTGGGCGTAATTGGTATCCTGATATTCGTCGACCAGGATATAATTGAATTTCTGTTGATATTTGGCCAGAATGTCCGGGAAATCACGGAACAGGATATTGGTTTGCAACAAAAGATCGTCGAAATCCATGGTATCCGATTGTTTGCAACGCTGCTGGTATTGTTTGTAGATTTCTCCCAATAACGGGCGTTTGCTGGCTGTATCTTCGGATAAAATGCGGGAAGATTGGGCATAACTCTGAGCGACGATCAGGTTGTTTTTTGCCATCGAAATCCGTCCGAGGATCGTGCTCGGTTTGTAAATCTTATCGTCCAGTTTCATGTCTTTGACGATGGCCTTGATCATATTTTTAGAATCCTGGGTATCGTAGATGGTATAGCTCGATGTATAGCCTAATTTCTCGGCTTCGAATCGCAGGATTTTTGAAAAAATCGAGTGGAAAGTTCCCATCCACAGGTTGGCAGCGATTTCCTGGCCCACTAACTCTGCGATTCGTTTTTGCATTTCACGGGCAGCTTTATTGGTAAAGGTCAGGGCCAGAATTTTATAGGCCGGCACTCCCTGACTGAGCAATTGGGCTATCCGGTAGGTCAATACACGTGTTTTGCCTGAACCGGCACCTGCAATGACCAATGAAGGACCTTCTGTGTTGATGACCGCCTCCTGCTGACTGCTGTTTAATTCATTGATAAAATCCACCCTGAATAAATTTTTGATCGACGATAATGATTGATTATTTCCCGTAGCAAAATTAAAAATTAATCTCCAGCCTCACAAAATACCGGGGATTTTTAGTAATATTGCAAGGATAATCGTAAAAGTGTGTGGACATGTAAGTGTTGTAAAACTCTTCTGTATGTTATGGTTGAGAAATAAATGTTGATCGTATGCGGTATGTATTGTTGCTGTTTTTCGTATTCCTGGCCGGACTTGGATTTTCCCAGCGGATTCAGATAGAAGGGGTGGAAGTGAACTATTCTTCTGATTATCCGGACGGACCGCTGTATGTTATCCGTCGGACTCAGGCTGAAGCTGCTCCGGAAGGTCAGGTGAGTTTTGTGCCGGGAGGAGATCGTTGGGAATTCGGCTGGACTTACGAGGGTTCCCCTCAGGCCGTTGCTCCGTATGAGGATTCTACCCGCTTGGCCGTCCCTTTGCTGGGGAACGGACTCTATACTTTTACTGCCCGAAAGGACGGGGTGAATACGGTTCAGGAACGGTTTTATGTGTTTTATGATTTTATGGATTTTAAAATTACTTTGACCGATGTACTGGATTGTGAATATATTACGATTCATATCGATTATCTTTATATTCCCGATTTTGCCGGTTTCCCCGGTGGAGAGAATGTGGATTACTGGGTCGATTGGGATGGCAAAGAACGGCAATTGTCTTCTATGAATGACTATCGGTATGAAGATTTAAGTCAGTCTGTTGCCGGATGTGCCGAAGATGTGTCTTGCCGCATTAGGATCAAGGATCGTTTCGGATTCGTATGGGAAAGTAACGAAGTGACTTACGAATCGATGATCCCGGAGGCTGTCCCTGAACTGACTCTGGGAAATACGGTGGATGTGGTCGGGGAAGTCGGCGATGAAATGGGACAGGCACCTTTAGAAGTAGAATTCGATGCTTCCGGTTCTAAAAATGCTTCTTCTTATGAATGGTATTTGTATAAAGATACGACCGATTTGGTCGGAATGGTCTTATCGCCCGAGGATAGCCTGATTGGAAATCAGATCCGGACACAGGAAGATTTTGTTTATACTTACGAGCATTCCGGGCGGTATAAGGTAATGCTCGTAGCCATTCATGGAAAAGGAAATTTTTGCCGGGATACTTCGGATATACAATATGTAAATGTCGTCGAATCTTTGCTGGATGTTCCGAATGTATTTACACCCAATGGAGACGGTAAGAATGATATTTTTAAAGTGAAAGCCTTGTCTCTGGAATCTTTCCAAGGGGTGATTCTGAACCGTTGGGGACGTAAGATCTACGAATGGAACGACCCTTCGGAAGGCTGGGACGGACGTATCGGAGGAAAATATGCGAGCCCGGGAACCTATTTTTATGTGATTACTGCCAAAGGAAGAGAGAAGGTGAATCCTCCGAAATATGTTAAAAAAGGAGCTTTGTTGTTAGTCCGTTAAGGGAAATATTTTCTTTCAACTAAATTTTTAGTTGAAAAGTTTGTTTTATCGTTGAAATCTTTCTTTATTTGTGATGGAATATCAAAACTATCGAAATGAAGGTATATTTCATCCTTGGAATCCTGTTTTGTAGTATAGGAAGTTATGCTCAGGACATCGGTCGGCAAATTTTAGAAAGAGAGTTGGACCGGAATCATTACGATGAGGTTTTAAGAGGTGTCGATTCTTTATACCGGATAGAAGGTAAATCTTCCGATTTGCTTTTTTATGAAGGCAAAGCCAATGAAGGGATGTTGCGTTATAAGGCGGCTTACCGCTGTTATTCGGAGTGGTTGGAGCGGGATTCTTCCGATCGGGATGCCCGTCTTGCTTTGGCGCGGGTAGCAGCCTTGGCGGGGCGGACGATGAAAGCGGTCGATATCTATGAACAATTGGCCGGAGAAGATTCTCTGGATTTTTTGTCAATTATCAGCTGGCCCGTTTGTATCAGCAGATAGGTAAAACTGTTCGGGCGATCGGAATCTATGATCGTTTATATCAGACAGACACGACAAATGTCACTTTATTGAAACGGATCGGAGATTGTTACAACCGGATAGGCTGGAGTATGAATGCCGTAGATCATTATTTACGTGCTTTCTGTTTGGACCCGGAAGATGGAGAGACTGTCGTGAAGGCTGTCAATCTGATGATGGCGAATACAGTTCTGTTCCCTGATTTTATCGGACAGTCCGGGCCGCTTGTCGATACCGCTTTGATTTACTCTCCCCGGCTGAATGCTTTGAAACAACTCCGCGGCATCTTGTATTATTTATCCCGGCGTTATTTCGATTGTGAAACTACGTTTGAGGAACTGATTGCACAGGGTGATTCTACACGGGTGAATTTTAAATATCTGGGGTTGGCTCTTTTCCATATGAATCGTTTTAAGGAAGCTGTCGTTCCTTTGGCTATAGCCGATTCTTTATTTCAGGATGATTGGGGCAACCGTTTGGATCCCGAGTTGTCGATGCGGTATGGGGAGACGCTGGGCAAATGCAGGGAAACCGAAAAAGCGATGAAGGTGCTCGGTGAGATTGAACGACAGATGATGCCCGATACTTTGATGTTGTACCGCCTGGCATTCCTGAGAGGAAATGCTTGTGAAGAGGTGGATAAACGGGAACAAGCGGTGTGTCATTATTGGAGAGCCTATAAGTTAAAGGAAGACAACAAAAATATAATCTATACGCTGATGAGCTTTCACTGTGGTTTATGGACGGTCGAAGGCAGGCGTCGGCAAGCTTCGGAAGAAGAGGTGAGCAAATCTTTGTTTTTCCATGTCTTATTTCTACAAAAGATGAAAGCCCTTTCGTCCGGTGAACGGCATTACTTCAACGGTCTTTCCGGGGATATCCTCCGAAAAGAATTGGATGAACTGTTTTTCCGGCAGGAGGCCACCCTGGTCGTGGTCGATCCGGACGGTAAAAAATATACTTATTCTGCCGATGAAATGCGCGAATTGATTAAACCTTGAATACGGTAAAAGTTAAAATTCGAAGTAGCCGGGATTTTTATAACTTTATTTGCGGTATTGCAGATAAAGTTATTTTTATATTTGTGCATCGAGTAAATACTGCAGTTGGATGGATACTAATTTTAATACTTGTTTCAGGACATATTATCAGACTATGTGCCATTTTGCATATGGTTATCTGAAAGATTCTTTGAAGGCAGAGGATGTGGTACAACTTGTTTTTGTCAAAATCATCGATAATAGCGAGTTATTGGGAGCGAGTGAAGAATTGGTCAAGAACTACCTGTACAAAGCGGTCCGTAATGCTTGCCTGAATGAAATAAAACTCGGAGAAATCCATCAAACTATTCTTAGCCGGATACAACAGGATAAATTGAATGAAGATAACCTGATTTTTCATATCATCCGTTCGGAAATTTATCAGGAGATCATGAAAGCGGTCAAAGAGTTACCCCCTAGATGCCAGCATGTCTTTGAACTCGCTTTTATCGCCCAGAAAACTAATGAAGAGATTGCTGAAGAACTGCACTTAAGTGTGAATACGGTCAGAGTTCAAAAAAATAAAGCCAAACAATTACTCCAACTCAAATTGAAAGATTTGTATCCGCTGGTCCTGTTTTTCCTGAACTCCCTGTTAAAAAACTGAGTTCCGATAATTCCGGGAATTTTCTGGCTTTCAGTCTTTAAAAATCATAAACGGAAAATTGAATCGATTTGTAAACTTTACGAGCTGATTATACCTAGAGTTAATCTTGTTTATATTCGTCTTCGGGGCTTGTGTTCGGGGACCGGGTTGCTTCGACTGACCTTATCACTTCATGGTAAGCTGATCGTGACCTGAAAACCCTAAATCCCAACAAAAAGAGAATTTTCAAATCTACATCCCATGAGTTGGCTTAAAAATCAAAACTCTACAGAAAACTATTCCGATAAAATAATCCGACTATCCGTAGTCCGATCGGATAATTAGGTATTTCATTCTATAAAACTTTCCTCATCTTTCCTTTAGTTAGTAGTACTAACGGAAGATGTTGGGTTTTGTGCCGGAAGACCATTGGAGCAGGAACGAGTGTCCGGTTAAGTTTTCCGAATGCCCGACCGGGTCTGACGACACAAAAACCGGAATCGGAATAGAAAGATAAAAAATTGAACCTAGGTTTACCTGTATCGGTGTCATTTCATTCCTAAACGGTGTATACCTTTCAGGTTCCTGATGTCGGATTTTTATCAGAAACAAAGTTCCGCCAATCGGTATTGCAGGTGTACTAATCACGACTCTCCGGTACGTCGTTGCTGTTTGGGTTTATACGGGCGTGTGATAAATAAATATAAATTTAATATTTATTAACTAGTCGTTTCAGGTGAGTTGTTTGTATTAATATTAAAAATCACTTAAAAGATGAAAAATCCATATCTGATTGCCAGACAACTGCTGGCTTTTTTAAAAGACGAGTTGCAGGAGGGCGAGCGGGAAGAAGTAGCCCGGATGATAGCCGGGGAGAGAGAGTTGACCGGGCTGGTGGAAGAATTGAAGGATAAGGAGAAAATCCGTCGGGAACTGGAAAGAATCGCTTCTTTCGATACGGAGAAAGCGCTGAGAAAGATTACACGGCAAAACGGGATGCTGGTGGGAAGAAGACTATACCGGGGCTGGAAAATAGCAGCCGGTATAGTCATTTTGATCGGTGTTTCGGCTACCTGTTGGTTGTGGTCGGGCCGTTTGCAGAAGGACAAAGAGTATATGGCTGCGGAACAATCTTTGGGAACGGGAGTGGTCACCTGGAAAAATTCTTCGGGTGAAGTGTATGCCTTGGATACTTTATCGGCAACCGTGAAGAATAATCAGGAAAAAATATTGGTGACTAATAGTGACGGCCTGCTGAAGATACAGGATGCCGGCGACCGGAAAAGTCCGGCAGCTGTCGGGCAGAACGTTATTCAGGTACCTTGCGGAGGTACTTATATCATTCAATTGGAAGACGATACCCGGGTTTATCTGAATTCCGGGAGTACGATAGAGTTCCCTTCGAAGTTCAGCGCTGGCGAAAGACGGGTGAAATTGCAGGGAGAAGCCTATTTTGAAGTAACTCAGGAGCAAGGGCGGCCTTTTTACGTAGAATCGGAATTACTGACTGTGAAAGTGCTGGGAACGGTGTTCGACGTGAAAGTATATGAAGAGGATACCCGGGTTTATACGACTTTAGTATCGGGCAGCGTGGAAGTGCCGGACCGGCAGGGAGAGAAAAGGAAGATTGTGCCCGGTGAACAGTTCAGCCTGGACACGAAGACCGGCCAATCAACCGTCACTACGGTCGACGTGGAGATCGCTACAGCCTGGAAAGAGGGTATTTTCTATTTCAAGGACGAACCCCTGGAGGAGATCATGAAAATCCTGGCCCGTTGGTATAACCTGGATATCTTCTATGCTGGCGAACAGATGAAACAAACCGTGTACAGCGGGAAAATGAAGATGTATGTTTCGGTGGAGGATATCCTGCGTAAGTTTGAAAAATCAGGTGATTTGCATTTCGAATTAAAAGGAAAGGCTTTGACCGTTTATGGAAAATAAAGAAACGGGATCTGATCCATCCCGTCCCCGATAGCGATCGTGGTGAAACGATTGTGTTTTTGTTTAATTTAAACTATACAAATTTATGAAAGAAAATTGGATTTTATGGCCTCTGGGCAGGCAAAAGTATGTCAAACGATGTTTTTTAGGTATGTGGCTGACTATGTATTTATTGTTGCTCGGTACGCTTCATCTGGCAGCAAACACTTATTCGCAGAATTCCGGTGTCTCTCTGAATATGCACAATGTATCCCTGAGAGAGGTGGTGGAAAAATTGCAAAAAGTGACCGATTACACGTTTCTGTACAAGAATGATCTTTTGAAAACGGGAGATTGTTTGGATGTGAATGTAAAAGACCGGGAGATCCGGGAAGTCCTCGACGAGATTCTGTCTCCCCGCGGACTGGCTTTTGAAATCGACGATAAAGTGATCGTTATCCGTCAGCAAAATTCCGCTCAGCAACAGGTTGAAGAAATCCGGATACAAGGAAAGGTGGTGGATGAAAAACGGATTTCCTTGCCGGGAGTTACGGTATTGGTCAAAGGGACCGATTTAGGAGTAACTACGGATGAGCAGGGAAAGTTCCAGCTCCGGCTCCCGAAAAGTAGTCAGGAGGTCGTGTTGGTGTTCTCTTTTGTCGGTATGAAAAAGAAGGAGGTGAGCTGGAAGGGAGAAGCTGAATTGAAGGTGGTCATGACTGTCGAAGCCGCCGAGATGGAGGAGGTGGTGGTAACCGGTATTTTCGAACGGAAAAAAGAGGGTTTTACAGGTTCCGCCAACCGCATGTCAGGAGAAGAAATCAGTAAATTAACTTCCGGTAATGTATTAAATGCTATTCAGATGCTTGATCCGGGATTCCGGATGGGAGATAACATCATGTCCGGTTCTAATCCCAATGCAATTCCCGAGTTTAATATGCGTGGACAGGCCAGCATGGGGGATTATTCAACAGACGAGACCATCATTATGCGCGGAGATATCGACACTCGGCCCAATCAGCCGTTATTCGTATTGGATGGAATCATCGACGTAGGAGTAACTAAAATCATCGATTTGGATCCGGCACAAATCGAAAGTATCACCTTATTGAAAGATGCGGCTGCTATGGCCATTTACGGATCGCAGGCTTCCAATGGTGTTGTGGTCGTAGAAACCAAAGCACCGATGGCTGGAAAACTACGAGTGAGCTATAACGGCAATTACAAAGTGGAATATCCCGATTTAACCGATTACGATTTGTTAAATGCAGCAGAAAAATTGGAATTGGAATTACGTGCCGGCTATTATGATCCGATCGGGAGCGATCAAGCCCAAGTAAACCGTTACAATTCTTACCGTTGGAAACTGTTGGAAGTGTTGAGGGGAGTGGATACTTATTGGCTTTCTCAACCATTACGCACTGTATTTATTCATCGTCACGGTCTCAATCTTGAAGGAGGCAACGAATCTCTGCGTTATAAATTGTATGCCGGTTTAAACCATGCGCCGGGAATCATGAAAGGTACGGGAATCTATGGCAAGAGTGCCAGTTTAGATATTCGTTATCGACACAAGGGATTGTTGATTAGCAATATTCTTTACGTAGACCATACTAAATCCGATCGGACTTCTCCTTACGGTTCTTTTGATGAATATACGTTATTAAATCCGTATTATCGCATTACAAACGAAGATGGGCAACTCAAGCAATATTTGGAACAATCCGTGGTTACCGATTACATCAGTTCTGCCGGAATGACCGTCGGCAATCCGATGTATGATACACAATATCATGCTTTAGACAGAAACGTTTCTTTTGAAATTCGAGAGGCTTTCCGGGCAGAATATTCTCCTGTCTCCAATTTGCGCTTAGCCATGGATTTCACCTTGAGCAAAAGCGTTGCCGACATGGATATATTCAAGTCGGGCAACCACACCGATTTTATTTCTGTCAATGAATTGGATAAGAAAGGTTCCTATGCCTGGACAAACAGTACGTCAAACAGTTGGGAATTGGCTTTCACTGCAAGTTATAACAAAGTATGGAACAATAAACATGTGCTTTCGTCCTATGCCCGTTACAGTATCAACGAAACCAAAAGTCATAGTGCTGGAGCTTTGGCCACTGGATTTCCCAATGATAACATGGATGAAATTTTTTTAGGTGCAACTGTTTCACATGTTACCGGTGATGAAGGCACCAGTCGTGCATTCGGAGGTGTTCTCACTTTGAGTTATGTTTATGCTCAGCGCTATGCTGCAGATTTTAATATCCGAATGGACGCTTCTTCTCAATTTGGAAAAAACAATCGTTATGCTCCTTTCTGGTCTGCCGGTTTGCGTTGGAATGCCGACAAAGAATCGTTTGTGAAAAAACTGAATCTGTTTGATGAATTGGTATTCCGTGCTACATACGGAATCACCGGTACACAAGGTTTTTCTCCTTATCAGGCTTTGCAGATGTATACCTACTCAAACAGCATGCGTATCTACCAAAGTTCGGATGTAATCGGGACTTTATTGTATGGTATGGGAAATCCTGACCTGCAATGGCAAACCACTAACTCTTTTAATGCGGGAATCGATTTCAATCTGTTCAAACGCATATTGAGCGGACGTTTTGAATATTATGATCGTCTGACTAAAAACACAGTTCTTGATTATTCACTGGCTCCGTCTGTCGGTTTCAACAACATCAAAGAAAATATCGGTAACATATCCAATAGAGGATATGAGTTCACTGTACGTGTAATGCCTTATAACAGTTTGGAAAGAAAAATGAACTTCAGTTTAGTCATCAACGGAAGTCATAACAAAAACACCATCAAGAAAATTTCTAATGCGATGCGCATTCGTAATGAGCAACAATTGCTGGAAGATCCGGACAATCCGAACAAACTCTCTCGTCCGCTTCCCCGTTATGAAGAAGGCTATTCTCAATCGATGATCTGGGCGGTTCGTTCTTTGGGAATTGATCCGATGAGCGGTCGTGAAATATTCCTGAACAGAGCTGGAGAAAGAGTCAGCGAATGGAATGCTGCCGATATGGTACCTGTAGGTGATACAGAACCTGATTTAATCGGAACCGTGAGCCTGAACTTTAATTGGAAAGGTTTAAGTTTGAGCGTCGCTTCCCGATACCGCTTCGGTGGCCAATATTACAACAAAACTTTAGTCGATAAAATAGAAAATGCCAATTTAGCCTACAATGTTGACAAGCGGGCTTATACGAATCGTTGGCTGAATCCTGGAGATATTGCCCAATACAAAGCGGTAACCAATGCTGTAAATGGTTCACAGACGAAAGCCAGCAGTCGTTTTGTCATGGATAATAATGAATTTGTATTAAATACAATCAATCTGCAATATCGCTTTGAACAACAACAGGATCAATTTTTGCGTAAATTGGGCTTAAGTACTGCGGTTATCGGATTTTACCTGGAAGATCTTGTTCACTGGTCAACGATCAAACAAGAACGGGGAATCACTTATCCCATGGCGCGTCAAATATCCATGTCACTTAATTTAACCTTTTAATAGTTACTCCTATGAAAAGATTTATATATACAATTTGCTTGGCTTTCATTTTTGGAGCTTGCGAAAACTGGTTGGATGTCAGTCCCAAAACCAACATACAGGAAAAAGATCTCTTCAACAGAGAGCAGGGATTCAAGGAAGCTCTTACCGGTATTTATATAAAAATGAGCGATCAGAATTTATACGGTCGGGAATTAACATACGGCTTCATGGATATCCTGGCCCAGCGTTATGCCAATCCTCAGAACCAAAATGCAGATTACGATGATCCTGCCGTGTGGTATGTCTATCCTTCAACGCGTACAGAAAGATACACAACCATTTTTTGGAGCGAACATTATAATTTGATTGCCAATCTGAACAATTTATTGGCAAACATCGAGCAACGGAGCGAAGTCATCACCACCGAAGGATTATATGACATTATCAAAGGAGAAACCATCGGTTTAAGGGCTTTCTTGTATTTTGATCTATTGCGAATGTTCGGACCTGTTTATCAGGAAAATTCATCCTCCCCATCCATTCCTTATCGCACGGAATTCAATCGGGATGTTGCCAAGCTTGCCCCGGCGAATCAGGTGGTGGACAGTATTATCAGTGACTTAAAAACGGCTGAGATTTTATTGGAAAACGATCCGATGAACATTGTCTTCAACCCCGGTTATGTACCAACGGGCTTTTTAGACAATCGTTTCAACCGCATGAATAAATATGCCGTAAAAGCATTGCTTGCTCGTGTTTATTTGTGGAAGGGCGATAAAACCAATGCGGCTCAAAAAGCACAAGAAGTGATCGATGCCGAAAAGAGCAGCGGAGCCAAGCAATTTGCATTAATCACCGATAACACGCAAGACAAACTCGGTTCCACAGAATTGATATTTGCTTTAAACATGGATTCGGAAACTTTTGCCGATGTCATCGACAATGATTTTTACATCAGCAGGTGGAGTTACTACGTTTTGATGGATCTGAATAAATTGTATGCCATTTTTGATACACAAAATGATGGGTTGAACGACATGCGTATCAAAGAAGGGCTTGGTTTCAGCATTACCACGACAGGAGCTTACACGTTGAAATACAGTCAGGACAACTTAATATCTCCGGCTTTGAAAAATACCATGCCTTTGATTCGTCTGGCAGAAATGTATTACATTGTTGCCGAGTGTACAGACGATCTGGATCTGGCAGCAACCTGTATCTCTGCTGTTCGCGAGGCGCGGGGGATTGAAAAAGTGACCTTTGCCAGTGAGGCGGAAAGAATGCAGCACATCGAAAAGGAATATCGGAAGGAATTTTATGCGGAAGGACAACTTTGGTACTTCTACAAACGGTTGGGCTATAAAACCTTCCTGTATTGCCCGATAGACAACATGACGGAAGCCAACTACCGTTTTGCGATTCCCGATGATGAAATTATTTTAGGTAATATCAATTAATATTCATCAGATATGAAAACAATTTATCATTATATCACAGTCGTATGTTTACTCTTTGCATGCTTTGCATGCGACCAGGAGGAGGTCCCTACTTTCCATGAGGAACGGGGAATCAATTTCGTGCTCTACAATGTCTATTACGACGAATATACGGACGATTATGAAAATTTAGAGTCGACGTATAATTTCTATGAGGATTATGCCAAACAAGGTTCGTTGATTTTGGCTCCCTGTACATTGTATGTCGGATTACAATTGGAAGGTACATTCAGTGACCTCCCGGTCAAAGTCCGAATCAAATCCGAAGCGGTGGAAGGCTATGAGATGCCCGACATTACACTGCCGGAAGAGGTGGAGATTGCTGCCGGCGAATACCGGACCCATTTCCCCGTCATTTGTCGGCAACCCGTCGAGTATGAGAAAGAGTTTAAAGTAAAATTGAGTATTGATTACGAGGCGAGCGATGTCGTGCCCGGCACAAAGGAACGGCAGAGCTACGTACTGACCATTACCGACGAAACGATTTGGAAAGACATGCACGTGGAGAATGCGGAAGAATGGAACACCTATTATTCGGCTTATCTGGGAACATGCGGCGGAAAGAAAATCCGATTTATTTTTGTCGATTTTGCCAGTTATGGACCGGACTATAATTACGCCTGGGTTTGCAATGTTTATAACTATACCAAAATAGGCGGATACTACGAGTGGTATGGTTTCTACAATTACGGATATTATCTGTATGCAGATCTGTCCACTTGGAATTCCACTCACGACACGCCGTTGTGCGAACCGGATGGTACACCCATAGAATTTCCTGACATTTATTAAAAGAATTACGTTATGAAGATTTATCACTATATTTTAAGCCTGTTGATTGTAACCGTTCTCGCTTCCTGCTATGAGGATTTGGGAAATTACGATTATAACGAGAACATTTACGATATTTCCGTGAAATTAAATAGTTCCTATGGAATACGGAAAGGAAGCGGTATCATGAATCATACCATCACTCCCGAGATCGTCACGGTCGATGGGGACAAGTCTTATCTGCAATA
>OBVO01000953.1_pt1 | contig 14336 bp, 8 predicted proteins | sample 1495151 | NCBI WGS metagenome assembly OBVO01 (sample SAMEA2580019, study PRJEB22360) | human gut metagenome | reverse complement strand
CCAGGCTCGGCACCGACGTCACCGAGTTCAAGGTCGCCGGCTCCAAGGCGTACCTCGCTCCCGTGTACGACATGGCCAGCAAGGAGATCGTGGCTTGGGACGTGAGCCGCAGTCCGGACCTCGGGCAGCAGAGGCGCCTGCCCGCCGGCGCGGAGCCGATCCTGCACTCGGACATGGGATGGCAGTACCAGCACCAATGGTGGAGGAAGGAGCTCGAACGCCCCGGCATCCGCCGGTCCATGAGCCGCAAGGGCAACTGCCTGGACAACGCGGCGGCCGAGCAGGTCTTCGGCCACTTGAAGGACGAGTTCTACCGCGGCCGTGTGTTCGACTCGTACGAACAGTTCAAACGCGAGCTGGACGCCTACATCATCCATTGGAACACCAGACGACGCCAGATACGACTCGAGGGACGCACCCCGGAGGAGTTCCGGAGCATGTCCCTCGCGGTCTGACCCTGTATCCCAATTAACAACGTCCAACAAACGGGGCGCAGTTCAATAACCGCCGGGGCCTTCACATAGATGGATGTATTCAGTTTGTCGCCAAAGAATCGTCAGACGCGTGCTCCATCATCGAATTCGTCGGTACGCGTTTCACGATGCCCTTTATGCTGCACGATGAGGCCAGCGGCGCCGACCAGCGCACACAAACCGAAAATCGAACCAAGAATCGAAGCCAACGCCGGAACGAACACGGAAGCGATAATGCCGATGACGCCGGCCACCAGCAATATCCAGAACACCAGTTTTGACAGTTTCACATGGCCGATTTCAGGATTCGGCGGCACGAAGTCGTCACCGTAACGGTCCATGACCCGATCCGTGTCAAGCCAGCTCGAACCAGTGAAATCGCGCGGCCCACGACCATTCGCCGGCGCATCATTGGTGAACGTGCCCTGATCCAAGTCATCGATGGACAGCAAAGCCTCTTTTTCCCGACGTTGCGCATGCTTCTCGAAACGTTTCGCACTACGCGAACGTTCCACGGCCTTCAAATCGTCAGCATGCGAATCCGCAAACTCGGCCCAAGCCGCATCCAAGTCGTCCATTGGAGAGCCGCCACCATGCGACGCGTCATTTGGGCGTTCTTCATCGTCATTGCTATTGTTGAGGTCAGTCATACTTATACTCTAATCGGGCGGAGGCCAATCCGCCGGGAGGATCGTGAAGAATGCTCTATTGGTTTTTCGTAAAAGGCTTGGGACCAATCGCCATCCACCGTTTGGGACCGACCGCGCAAGGACTTGAGAACATTCCGCACGAAGGTGGCGCCATCATCGCAGCCAACCATCTTGCCGTCATCGACGATGCGTTGCTGCCGTTGACCTGCCCGCGCATGATTCATTTCATGGGCAAGGCCGAATATTTCGAAGGCAAAGGCATCAAAGGCAAATTCAAGAAATGGTGGTTCACGTCAGTCGGCGTGTTCCCCGTGGACCGTTCCGGCGGTTCCAAATCACTTGGCGCACTGAACCACGCCCGTGAGATCATCGAGGACGGACATCTGTTCGGCATTCACATCGAAGGTACTCGCAGCCCCGATGGACGTCTTTACAAAGGACACACCGGCGCGGCGCGTCTGGCATTCGAAACCGGTTGCCCCATTATTCCGGCCGCCATCATCGGTTCGCGTGAACTGCAGAAGCCAGGACAGGTCATTCCGAACAAAGGCAAGTCCAAGGTGATTTACGGCAAGCCGATTGAAGTCGAGAAGAAATCCGCCGACCAGATTACCCACGATGATTTGCGTTCGCTTACCGACCGCGTGACCCGTGAGATCCAGAAGATGAGCGGACAGGAATACGTCGACGAATACGCGCAGAAGGTCAAGGCCGAGCTCAAAGCCCAGCAGGAGGCCGAAGCGCAGGCACAAGCCGAATCCGCTGCCAAGAAGGCATAAGTTTTCAGCGAGGTTCATTCCAAACCAATCAGGGGTGTCTGTTCCGAAGAATGTTTTCGGAACAGACACCCCTGATTTCTATTTTGTAATCAGGATAATCAGTCGAACAGCGACGAATACATTTTCAAGGTGACGGTATTCGGCGTGCCATCCTCCTGACGCAGTCGCACCTCGGTGCCTCCTACCGGATCCTGCGAAGCGACCTTCTTGTCTTGACTGGAGTCAAGTGTCAGTTGCGAGCTGATCTTCACACTGAATCCCAGCTTCTCCAATGCGGCTTTGGCAGCGGCGGCTTTCTGTCCGACATAATTCGGCAGCGTTACGGTTTCCGGTCCCTTCGACACCACCGCATTGACGCTATCGCCCCAGTGCAACTCGTCTCCGGTCTTCGCGGAAGCGGAAATCACCTGTCCTTGCGGAATCTTGTCATCGAATTGCTCGGTCCAGTTGACGGTGAGCTTGAGCGCATCAAGCGTCTGCTGCGCCTCATCCTTCGATTTGCCCACGACGTCCGGCATGGTAACCGGTTTCGGTCCTTGGGACAGCGTGACGGTAATCTTCGCGTTATGGGGCAGAGTCGCGCCGGGATCCACGCTTAAATCAAGCAACGCGCCCTGAGGTACGTCCATGGAATACGCGTCATCATTGGCCGGAGTCTGTTCGATGTTGTCGAAGCCGGCACGCTTCAACGCGTTGATCGGATCCTTGCCGTTCGCACTGGTGGCATCGAGAATGTCTGTGGGAACAGTGCCCTGCTTAATACCCTTGGACACTACCACCTTGACCTTCTGATGATGACGTTTGCTCACATGCGAACCGACATTCTCCGGGTCGGTGGAGATGACATTGCCAGCCTTGACGGAATCACTGAACGCCTCGGTCTCTTCGTACTCGATGTTGGAGAATTTCAGCAGTTCCTCATAGGCGTTCCATTTGATGTTGGAAATACGGCAGGGCTCCGAATCGGAACATGTGAGATCTGCCGGCTGAGGCATGGTCCAGTAGCTGCCCGGTCCTCGGAAATACCACCAGGCATAGCCTCCACCGCCTGCGCAGGCAAGCACGATGGCTGCTACGACGGCGATGATGACAGGTGCACGCTTGCCACTGCGTTTCGGCTGTCCACCACTGACCGGACCGTTCGAGGGGGAAGCTGGAACGTTGTTGGCGGGGACGTCGTTCTTTTCAAAAGCCAAGCGGGTGGTTGCCTCCGGATCTGCCTGCTGCGCCGGCATGACGGTGGTTTTGTTCGGGTTTTCCGGATTGAACTGTCGTGTACGATCGTCGTTCTGACGCACAGGCGGTGCTGGGGGAGCGGGCGGTAGCGGCATCTGCCGGGTGCCATCGCCGGGCATGGTGTCGGCGGCATCGTTTGCGGCCGGGGAAACGGCTGACAGACGGTATTGCCAGTCGTCGATGGTGAGGTTCGATTGCAACTGCTGCAATTCGTCGAATGCCACAGACGCATCCTGGGGACGGTCCTCGACCGCGCGCGCCGTAAGACGGGCGAGGAATGCGGCCACGCCTGCATTGATGCCCGGACAAGCGGTCGTGATATCCGGCACATCCTCATGCACGTGCTTGAACACCAGCGTCACCGGATTGTCCGCGGTGAACGGCACCTTGCCGGCCAGCATCTCCCAAGCCATGATGCCTACGGAATACAGGTCTCCCTGCGGCGTTGCCTGATTGTGCTGAATCATTTCTGGCGCCAGATAGGCGGCCGTGCCCAGCAGCATGCCGGTGGAGGACAGCGTGGCCTGCGACACCGCCTTGGCCAGGCCGAAATCGGTGATCTGCACATGTCCTCGGTCATTGAGCAGAATATTCTCCGGTTTGATATCGCGGTGCACCACGCCTGCGCGATGCGCCGAAGCCAAGCCGTCCAACGTCTCACCGACTATGCGTAGCGTCTCACGAACGCTGAACGTGACTTGCTGGTTCATTTCGTACCGCAGGTTCACGCCATGCACGTACTCCATGACAAGAAAATCCAGTCCATCGAACTCACCGGTGTCATACACCTGCACGATATGGGGATTGGCTATTGCTGCTGCGGAACGGGCCTCGCGATGGAAACGTTCCACGAACTGGTCGCGTTGTGGGCCCTGTGCCAGCTGCGTGTGCATGATCTTAATGGCGACGGTGCGTCCCAGACGCTCGTCAACAGCTTGATACACCGTGGCCATGCCGCCATCGGCGATTCTGCTGACGACTCGGTACCGGCCTTCGATGACCTGGCCTTCGGGGGCATGCTGGGCTTCACTCATGGCTAATCGGTACGATTCCTTCTTCAAAAAACGTTTCGCGACAAAGATGTGTTCACTTGTAGTCTACAAGGAATGGTTTGCGGAAGATGCGATGAACACGGGTCTTTCACAGTGCGGCGGCATCAGCCCTGTTCCCGCACAATCGGTACGAAACGTGCGCATGCTTCGGTAAGCATGTCTTTGCGATCCTGCGATAGTTCAAGCGTCTCGATGGCGGCCTTCGACTCGAGCCACAGACCGGCGATCCGTTCCTTGGAACGTGCGATGGCACCAGTGGATTCGAACAATGCGATGGCACGCCTAACATGTGCCTCGTCACGTGATTCGGCTTCCCACATGTCGATGAGTTCACGTCGTTCGACATCGCCGGCAGCCTCAATCGCATCGGCCAGCAACACCGTGCGTTTGCCTTCACGGATATCACCGCCCACCGGTTTGCCGGTATTGCGGCTCGACCCGATGACGTCCAGAAGATCATCCGCGAGCTGGAACGCCAAACCAAGAGGCAATCCAATCGCCAGTGCGAGCCTGCGCGCGTCCGCAGGGGCGAGGCCGGCGGCAAGCATACCGAATTCCAAAGGTGCGATAGTGGTATAACTGGCGGTCTTCCAACGGAAGACATTCAAAGAGGCCGACGCCAGCTCTTCAGGATCGTCTAACGTATTGAGTTCCACGGCCAAATCGAGTACTTGGCCGATTTCCACTTCACGGTGCATATTCAGGAAGGCCGACACCACGGAAGATCCGGAGCCAAGCCGGCAAGCCGCTTTATTGGCGATATCCACGCTCGCGGTGGCCAGCATATCACCCAACATGATGCCCAAACCATGGCCGATGGCATCACTATGGGTATCCGTGGCAAGCGCACGATGAGCGGACGGCTTGCCACGGCGCAGATCGGAATCGTCGATGATGTCGTCATGCACCAACGCGCCGGTCTGAAACACTTCGATCGCGCATGCCAGATCCAACACCGCATCCATATCACGTTCCGCCACATCCTGCGGCGCGAACGCACGGAACGCATCCAACGTCAGCAACGCCCGCAGACGTTTGCCGCCCTCACTTGACGTGACCGCCTGCTGCGCCACCGCATCAGCGACGGCTTTGCAGGAATTCGCCACCGGATCGTCCGCATGCAGGAACGAAAAATCCCTTACCAGCGAGAGCGTGCGCGTTTCAATCTGTTCCAAATCGGAAGAGCTAGTCATGGGTCAAGGTTATCCACACACATTCGACAAGAGGAAAACATAATGATTGCAGCGGATGAGACGGTGCCGGACGTTTCGTGACACGCCGAGCTTCACGTTCTCCGACCACAGGGGTCCCGAAACGCCTCATTGCATTGCCGGATGATGCATAGTTCCAACAAAGCGGCCTGCATCAAGCGACCGCTCCGATACGCCAAGGAGGACGAGACATGAAGACGATCGACGAGCCCATGCCGATATGCGAAGCCGAGATGGAACGGCTTGAAGACCAATTGGTGGAGGATTGCAAATCGCTGGGCATGGCGGAGAGCATACGCGATTTCCTGCAGGAGCCATTCTCGGAATGGATGGATGAGCTGGCCGATGAATCGTCGGGAGATGACGATTCATCGCCAGAATGCAGACTGTCCAGAAACGGTGCGGGAGCACTTGCCATCGCCATGCAGCAGACCATGGCGGTGCGTGACGCGCTGCTGGTCTCCATCATCGTGGATGAACGACGTTCGTCACGTGACTTTCTCATGGGATTCATGGCCAATCCGACACTTCCCGGCAACACGCGTCATCTGGAGGAATCCCTCAACGGATCGTTCCGTGACGCATCAAGAAAACCCGACACGAAACGTTGCGACAACGGCGTCAACATGATGTTCGACATCATCGGGATGGTCCCCGAACGGTATCATGTGCAGCCATTGGCCATCATCAGTTATGTGCTGTGGTGGATGGGCGATGAGCGCGCCATGCTGTGCGCGATGCGTGCGCTCGCGTTGGATGAGAATTGTTCGCTCGCGGCGATCATCTGCTCCGCGGCACATCGTCATATCGGACCGGTATGGGCCGAAGAGACATAGAGCAACACGCCGAAAGGAAGCGGTACTTGTGCATGGTGAGCTCAACACGCGGGAATAATCGTCCTTGCAAGATGATTAACTCACATAGTTGACGATTTGCCCTTGCCAGAAGTGGGTCCATATGGTATACGCTTCCGGCGGGATCAATAGGAGGATAAGTTTGGCCACCAAGGAAACGACGGTAAATACGGAACAGACTGATCTGACCGAAAAGACCACCTCCGGGGAAAAGGCCTCCACGCGCAAGCCTGCTGCCAAGAAGGGCGAGTCCTCAAAGACCGCTACGAAGACGTCGCGCAAGACGGCCGCGAAGAAGACCTCCGCCGCCAAGAAAAGCAAGAAAGCGGAAGAAGAAGAGAACCTGATCGAGCAGGACGCCCCTGAAGACGATCCCGTCGAGGATGCCGATCTTGATGATTTCGACGATGACCTTGATGACGTGGACGACGAAGGGGAGGATGACGACCTCGACGAGGACAATATCGACGAGGATGACGATTCCGAACTGGAAGACGATGACGAAGACAAGCGCAAAAAGCCGGAAGAGCCCAAGGAAAAAGGCGCTTTCGTGGTGCGTGACGATGATGACGACGACAATCTGACGCCGTCCGGCAATCCGAAGCGTCGTGTGATCGCAGCCGGCGCCACCGCAGATCCGGTCAAGGATTACCTGAAGCAGATCGGCAGAGTGAACCTGCTGAACGCCGAACAGGAAGTCGACCTGTCCGAACGCATCGAGGCCGGTCTGTACGCCCAACATCTGCTGGACACGGAATCCGACAAGATGGATTTCAAGCGCCGGCGTGAACTGAAGTGGGCCGCGAACGACGGCAAGCGCGCCAAGGACCATCTGCTGGAAGCCAACCTCCGACTCGTGGTCTCTCTTGCCAAGCGCTATACGGGCCGTGGCATGCTGTTCCTCGATTTGATTCAGGAAGGCAATCTTGGTCTGATTCGTGCCGTAGAGAAGTTCGACTGGAAGAAGGGCTTCAAGTTCTCCACGTACGCCACATGGTGGATTCGCCAGGCCATCACCCGTGCCATGGCTGATCAGGCCCGCACCATTCGTGTGCCTGTGCATATGGTGGAAGTCATCAACAAGCTGTCCCGCGTGCAGCGCCAGATGCTTCAGGACCTCGGCCGCGAACCTACGCCGGACGAACTGGCCCGTGAGCTCGACATGCCGGTCGAGAAGGTGCAGGAAGTGCAGAAGTACGGGCGTGAGCCGATTTCCCTGCACACGCCGCTGGGCGAGGATGGCGATTCCGAGTTCGGTGATCTGATCGAAGACACCGACGCCATCGCACCGTCCGATGCCGTCGCCTTCTCGCTGTTGCAGGAGCAGTTCAAGCAGGTGCTTGAAACGCTGTCTCCGCGTGAGGCTGGCGTCATCAAGATGCGCTACGGTTTGGAGGACGGCCAGCCGAAGACGCTGGATGATATCGGACGTGTGTATGGCGTGACGCGCGAACGTATCCGCCAAATCGAATCGAAGACCATGTCCAAGCTGCGCCATCCGTCACGTTCGCAGACGCTGCGCGACTTCCTGGACCAGTGATAGTAATCAGACGCGAGTAAATGAAGTCGAGAAACCGGCATGAACGCAGGGTTTCTCGACTTCATGTCTTGTAAGGCGACAATTGAAAGGGAACATGGCTAAGGATAATTACGGTGCTGAGAGTCTTACCGTGCTCGAAGGCTTGGATGCGGTGCGCAAACGTCCGGGCATGTACATCGGCACGACCGACAGCCAGGGCCTGATGCACTGCCTGTGGGAGATCATCGACAATGCCGTCGATGAGGCTCTTGCGGGAGCCTGCAACCACATCATCGTGACCTTGCATGACGATGGTTCCGTTGAAGTGGCGGACAATGGCCGAGGCATTCCGGTGGACGTGGAGCCGAAAACCAAGCTCACCGGCGTGGAAGTGGTGCTGACCAAGCTGCATGCCGGCGCCAAATTCGGCAATTCCTCGTATGGCGCTTCCGGCGGTCTGCATGGTGTCGGCTCATCCGTGGTGAACGCATTGAGCTCCCGTCTCGACGTGGAAGTGGATCGTGACGGCAAAACCCACCACATGGCCTTCCACCAAGGCCATCCTGGTGTGTACTCCGACGAGGATCCCACGCATCCGTCCCCGAATTCGCCGTTCAAGAAGACGCGCAAGAACCGTCCGACCGAACTCGAGATCATCGGCAAGGTGAGCCCGAAGACCACGGGAACCCGCATCCGTTACTGGGCCGATCCCGAGATTTTCAACGACACCGCCGAATTCAGCTATGACCAGCTCATCGACCGCGTACGTCAGACCAGCTTCCTGGTACCGGGACTGAAAATCACCGTCATCGATGAAAACATTCCCGAAACCGGTGACGAAGCCGTCGATGAAATGCTGGAAGTCGATGCCGAGGACAATGCCGCAGACATGGCGCAACCGGATAGCGCAGCCACGGACGAGTCGCCTGAATCCCAGACGGGCGACGCTGACGCGCAGCCGCAGGAAAACGCTGTGCAGACCACGCGTCCGAAATACCCGCACGCGCGCATCGAGGAATTCCTCCATACCGGCGGTGTGAGAGACTTCGTCGATTTCCTGTCCAAAGGCGAAGCGGTCTCCGATATTTGGCGCATCGCCGGCGAGGACACGTATGTTGAAGAAACGCAGGCGGTCGGAGACGATGGTGAACTGCATGCGCAGAAGGTGACGCGTGATTGCGCAGTCGATATCGCCATGCGATGGACCAACGGCTACGACACCACCATGCGCAGCTTCGTCAACGTGGTGGAGACGCCCGGCGGCGGCATGCACGTGGACGGCTTCCTCCAAGGCATCACCAAGCAGGTGCGCAAGGCCATCGAGGACAACGCGCGCAAACTCAAGGTGAATCTCAAGGATTCCCATATGAAGGTGGAACGTGACGACATTCTCGCCGGTCTGGTGGCCGTCGTCACCGTCCGCATCGCCGAACCGCAGTTCCAAGGCCAGACCAAGGACGTGCTCGGCACCGCGCAAGTCAAGCCGATCGTCTCCAGAATGACCGACAGGCAGTTCGGTGAGATGATTACCGGCTCCAAACGCGGTTACAAGGAACAGTCCGGCCGCGTGCTGGAGAAAATCGTCGGCGAAATGCATGCCCGCGTGCAGGCGCGCAAGACCAAGGAAGTCACACGCCGTAAGAACGCGCTTGAATCCGCGTCCATGCCGCCGAAACTGTCCGACTGCCAGCCCGGCAATGACGATGTGGCCGAACTGTTCATCGTCGAGGGTGATTCCGCATTGGGCACAGCCAAGGCCGCCCGTAATTCCGGATTCCAGGCGTTGCTGCCGATTCGAGGCAAGATCCTCAACGTGCAGAAGGCATCGCTCGCGCAGATGCTGTCCAACAAGGAATGCGCGGCCATCATCCAGGTGGTTGGCGCTGGTTCCGGAGCGAGCTTCGACATCGAACAGGCCCGATACAACAAGATCATCATGATGACCGATGCCGATGTCGACGGCGCGCACATCCGCATCCTGCTGCTGACGCTGTTCTACCGGTACATGCGGCCGCTTATCGAATACGGTCATGTGTATGCCGCAGTGCCGCCGCTGCATCGTATCGCGTTGACGGGTACGCATAAGGGCGAGTACATCTACACGTATTCCGATGATGAGTTGGCAGGCAAACTCGCCGAGCTTGATAAAAAGCACATCGGCTACAACGAGGACATCCAGCGTTACAAGGGTTTGGGCGAGATGGACGCCGACCAGCTGGCCGATACCACCATGGATCCGCGCACCCGCATGCTGCGCCGTATCCGCATGGAGGACGCCGAACAGGCCAGCCACATCTTCAGCCTGCTCATGGGTGATGACGTGCCGCCGCGCAAGGCGTTCATCGTGGAGAACGCCGACGATTTCGACCGTTCCAAGATCGACACCTGATATTGCATGTCGATTGCGATTGGCGGGTCTTGCGTTACGGCGGAGACCCGCTTTTCGTGTATGCACGATAATGCAAAAACGTCGGTCGATAGTGCAAGATACAAAATACCGTTTGGTAGGTAACTTTGGATAAAATAGCGGAGTATTTTCGTGATTTTATTGCCGCAAACATAAAACATACAAGGAGCTGACTGTGGCCAATTTGCTGCTCGCCGTGATTTACATCGCCTTCATCAGTCTGGGTCTGCCGGACGCGGTGCTCGGCGCCGCATGGCCGACGATGAGCGGCGACCTGCATGCGCCGATTTCCTGGGCGGGTGGCATTTCCATGACGATTTCCGCCGGCACCATCGTGTCCGCGCTGCTATCCGACCGCATGACCTTGCGGTTCGGTGCAGGCAAGGTTACGGCAGTGTCCGTTGCGTTGACGGCGTTCGCATTGTTCGGCTTCTCCATCTCGCCGAATTACTGGATGCTGCTGCTCTTCGCCATTCCGTACGGCTTGGGCGCGGGCGGCGTCGATGCGGCGCTCAACAACTATGTGGCAATCCACTACGAAAGCCGTCACATGAGCTGGCTGCACGCCATGTGGGGCTTGGGCACTCTGCTTGGCCCGTACATCATGGCAAGCGCATTGGGTGCCGGCCATGGTTGGGCGTGGGGCTACCGGACCATCTCCATTCTGCAGGTCGTGCTCACCGCGGTGCTGGTGCTGAGCCTGCCGTTGTGGAAGGCGCGTAAGACCGTCGAACCGCAGCGGACGAGTGAAACCTCTTCCGTGCAATCCGCGCAGTCCGAGCAATCGGAAGGGGAAACGGCTGACCGGCGCAAGCCGCTTGGTATTCGCGGTGTGCTCGCCATCCGTGGCGCCCGCGAGATCCTCGTGATGTTCTTCTGCTATTCCGCGCTCGAATCGACCGCCATGTTGTGGGCCAGCAGCTATATGGCGCTTGGCAAGGGCATCGACAAGACCACGGCGGCCATGTGGGGAAGCCTGTTTTGCATCGGCATCACCGTCGGACGTCTCGCCAGCGGTTTCCTGACCATGAAACTGAACGATCCGGCCATGATTCGTCTTGGCCAGGCGTTGGTGCTGACCGGCATCGTCATCATGCTCCTGCCGTTGCCGCACAATATCGGCACCATCGCGGGACTAATGGTCATCGGTTTGGGCTGCGCGCCGATCTATCCGTGCGTCATCCATTCCACTCCTGCTTATTTCGGCGAGGACAAATCGCAGGCCATCGTCGGCATGCAGATGGCTTGCGCCTATGTGGGATCGATGTGCATGCCGCCGCTGTTCGGGCTGATCGCGCAACATGTTTCGGTCAACCTGTTCCCGTTCTATCTGGTGGTGTTCCTGGCGCTGATGGTCGCCATGCATGAGACTTTGCGCCGCAAGTGCGGCGACCGTGCGGCCGCCTGACGACGCCATATGTGAGACGCTCGAATGTGTCAGCCGGGCGGTGTGCTCGAATGAGCCGACGACGGTGGATGACGAGCTTTCCGCCGGTTGTGGATGATGTCTGAAGGCGATGCCATAATCGAACGTATGTACGAATGCATGGACTTGTTCTCGGAGGCTACCAATGCCTGGTTCAAGCATGCGTTCAATGCTCCGACGGAGGCGCAACGTTTGGCATGGCCGGCCATCCGCTCCGGCGAGAACGTGTTGGTGGTGGCGCCCACCGGCTCCGGCAAGACATTGTGCGCCTTCCTTTCCGCAATCGACCGTCTGATGACGAAGGAGGGCGATGACTTATTGCGGACGTCCGGCGGTGGGGACGGCACGGCTGAATCCGATTGCAATGCCAAGAAACGTAAACCCGTCCGCGGCGTCAAGGTCCTGTATATTTCGCCATTGAAGGCTCTGGGCGTGGATGTGGCCAAGAACCTCCAAGCGCCATTGGCTGGCATCGCCGGACAGTGCGAGGCGATGGGATTGCCATCGCCGAAAGTCAGCGTGGGCATACGAAGCGGCGACACCACGCCGCAGGAACGGCGCAGAATCGTCAGCCATCCGCCGGATATCCTCGTAACCACGCCAGAATCGCTGTTCCTGCTGCTCACCTCCAAGGCGCGACGGATACTTTCCGCCGTTGATACCGTTATCGTGGATGAAGTGCACGCCATCGCGGGCTCCAAACGTGGCGCGCACCTGGCGCTGAGCTTGGAACGATTGGAAAGCCTTGCCGGCCGGTCTGTCCAACGCATCGGGCTTTCCGCCACTGTGGAACCGCCGGCCGAAGCCGCACGTTTCCTTGGCGGCACGCGGCCGGTACGCGTCATCAGACCCGAATCGCACCCCGACATGGATCTGAAAGTGGTGGAACCGCTTTCGGCCATGCGCGATCCCGTCTCCGACGACGCAGGGCGGAGGGCAGGCGCCGTGAAACTTCCGAACCGCCATACCACGCATATCTCCGGGGTGAGTCCTGCCATGGAGGCATTGGCGGAACGTAAAGGACTGACTTCGGGCGGGGGAAACGAACATACCTCACGGGTTTCGACCGGAGGTTCGGTATGGCCGGCCATCGAACGCAGCGTGCTTGACGAAGTGCTGAAACACCACACCACCCTCGTGTTCGTCAACTCCCGTGGCCTTGCGGAAAAACTCACCGCACGGCTCAACGACCTGTATGCGCAATTGCGCACATCCCGGAAAACTGGGTCTGAAACCGCCGTCAAAGCGGACGCAGGGCGGGATGCGCTGTCCGACCGTAGGCTTGGCCGAACGGACTTGAGTGTGTCGGACAACGCATCCCAGCCGGAGTCCACAGCCAGTGATTCCACCCAGCCGTATCCGGATCTGGGCTCCCCGGAAGGCCGTGAAGGCTTCGCCAAACACTACGATTCCGTGGTCGGATCCACCACCATGCTGGTCTCCTCGCATGCGGACGCCGACGCGATCGCCATGGCGCATCATGGTTCCGTTTCCAAAGACCGGCGCAAACAGATCGAAGAGCAGCTCAAACGCGGCCAATTGCGTTGCGTGGTCGCCACATCGAGCCTTGAACTCGGCATCGACATGGGTTCAGTGGATCTGGTTATCCAGATCGCACCGCCATTGTCCGTGTCCTCGGGATTGCAGCGGGTGGGGCGCGCCGACCACAAGGTCGGGGGAGTCTCGCATGCACTGTTCTACCCGATTACACGAGAGCAAATCATCGGCACGGCCGCAGGCATCGAATGCATGCGCTCCGGAGACATCGAAACACTGACCATTCCATGCACCCCCTTGGACGTGCTTGCCCAGCAAACCGTCGCCGCCGCGGCGATGGATGATCTGAAACCAGACGACTGGTACGTGACCGTGCGCAAGGCCGCGCCATTCGAAGATCTCGACAGAACCATGTTCGATGCTGTGATGGGCATGATGACCGGTGCCTACAACGGCGAGGATTTCTCCGCCTTCCGACCTCCATTGCAATACAACGAAGAGGCGGGTCTCATCTCCGCGCGCCCTGGCGCTCAACGACTGGCCGTGACCAGCGGAGGCACCATACCCGACCGAGGAACCTACACCGTGGTGCTTCCCGAAGAAGGCTCCGGACCGGGCCCACGCAAAGTGGGGGAGCTGGATGAGGAAATGGTGTACGAATCCCGGGTCGGAGACGTCATCACCCTCGGCACATCGACCTGGCAGATCCAGGAAATCACCCGGGACCGTGTGGTGGTGGTTCCTGCTCCAGGACGTACCGCCCGACTGCCGTTCTGGCATGGCGAAGGCGACGGGCGGGACGCGGCATTCGGACGGTCCCAAGGCCGATTCGTACGCGATATGGCGCAAGGACTACGCGCGGAAGTCTCGGACGGCATCGCAGGAGACAAGACCAGCCGATTCGACACGACAACAATCGCACGTCTACGTCGTGACGGATTGGATGACAACGCCATCGGCAATCTTGCCGACCTGCTTGCCGAACAGCGCGCCGCCACGGGAACGATTCCCAACGACCGTGAGCTGGTCGTCGAACGCTGCCAGGATGAAGAAGGCGATTGGCGTGTGATCGTCCACTCGCCATACGGCAGACGCGTGCACGAACCATGGGCCATGGCCATCACCACACGTATCAAACAACGATACGGGTTCGATGGGCAGGTATACGCGGCCGACGACGGCATCATCATCCGCCTCCCGGACGGCGACAGCAACCTGCCGGAACAGCAACG
>OBVO01000937.1_pt1 | contig 14632 bp, 10 predicted proteins | sample 1495151 | NCBI WGS metagenome assembly OBVO01 (sample SAMEA2580019, study PRJEB22360) | human gut metagenome | reverse complement strand
TGCCGGCATTGCGACAGACGAGGCCGAGCTCGCTGCCGGCGTTGCCGACGAGCAGGAGCGTGTGGATGCTGCCGTGGGCGGCTATAACCGTGCGGTGCGTCGTCTGTACGGCCCCGGTACGCCGTGGGGCGAGGTCACCGAGTGGCAGACGGCAACGATGGAGGAGCTCGAGCGTCAGCAGCACATCAACGAGACGGCGAAGCATCGCGTGGTGGGACTCGTTATCGAGACGCGCCCCGATGCCGTAACGCCGCAGGCGCTTACGCTCATCCGCCGCCTGGGCTGCACCAAGATCCAGATGGGCATCCAGAGCCTCGACCAGTACCTGCTCGATATCAACGAGCGTCGCATTTCGGTGGGGCAAATCGAGCGGGCGTTTTCGCTTGCGCGCCTGTTTGGCTTTAAGATCCACGCGCATTTTATGCTCAACTTGCTGGGTGCCACACCCGAGGGGGACAAGCGCGACTACGAGCGCTTTATGACCGAGGGGGCCTTTATGCCCGACGAGGTCAAGGTCTACCCGTGCGCGCTCATCGAGGGCTCGCGTCTGGTGGGCTGTTACGAGCGCGGCGAGTGGCGCCCCTATACCGAGGAGGAGCTACTCGACGTGCTAGCCGATGACATCGTGGTGACGCCGCCGTTCTGCCGTATCAGCCGCATGATCCGCGATTTTAGCTCCGATGACATTATGGTGGGCAACAAGAAGCCCAACCTGCGTCAGCTCGTCGAGAACCGCCTGGCTGCTCGGGGTGACGGTGCGACGGTGCGTGAGATTCGCTATCGCGAGATCAGCACGGCGGGTGCCGACTTGGATGAGCTGACCCTTGACGAGGATGTAGCGTACGAGACGCCGGTGACGCACGAGCGCTTTTTGCAGTGGGTGACGCCGCAGGGCAAGATTGCGGGCTTTTTGCGCCTGTCGCTGCCCGACCATTCGTTTGTTGCCGCGCATGCGGACGAGTTGCCGACGACGCCGGACGAGGCGATGATTCGCGAGGTGCACGTGTACGGCATGGCGGCGCGCGTGGGCGACCAGGGCCAGGCGGCGCAGCATCACGGGTTGGGGCGTTTGCTCGTAGAGCGTGCGTGCGAGATTGCCCGGGATGCGGGGTATGCACGCATCAACGTGATCAGCTCGATTGGCACACGCGAGTACTATCGCCATCTTGGATTTTATGACCATGGCCTTTATCTGCAAAAGGAGCTCTAAATGAACAAGCCGAGTGTTTCTGCCGGCGTTGTTGCCGGCGTTGCTCTGGGAGCCGCGGCGCTTGGTGCGGCCGCTGTCGCTGTTCGTGCTGCCTGCCTGCAGGTTGCGCGAACCCGCAATGGGTTGGCGCGTGTGAAACGCGTGCACGATGAGGGCGGCGATGAAGTCCGCGTATTGGTGCAAGGCGGTGTCTACCAAAGCGCGAGTTACGTCGGCGAGCGCTGGGCGGAGCCCGTCTTTGCGTATTATCGCGCGTTTGACGACGTGTTTGAGGCCGAGGATGCGATGCGTGACGTTTATGGTCACGGTATCAGCCGTATGCTTATGCTAGGTGGTGGCGGGTTTGCCTATCCCAAATTTGCGCTGATGTCGCACGAGGGCCTGCGCATGGACGTTATCGAGTATGACGGAGAGATTACGCGCCTGGCGCGCCGCTGGTTCTACCTAGACGAGCTAGAGCGCGCGGCGGGCGATCGCCTGCGGGTGATAACCGCTGAGGCTCGCTCGTATCTGGGTGTGACGAGTGTGGGCCATCGTCGCTACGACGTGGTCGTGAGCGATTGCTTTGGCGGTGCCGAGCCCGTACGCGAGCTGGCGACGGTTGAGGCGTTGCGTTTAGTGCGGGGCAGCCTGAACCCCGGGGGTATCTACGTTGCCAATATCGTGAGCGCAAACGAGGGGAGCGATGTAACGTTCCTGCGCGACTGCGCTGCCACGGCACTCGAGGTATTCGCCCACGGCTGGGTGGTCCCCTGTGGCGATACAGAGTTCGGCGGCGAGGAAAACTACCTGCTCATCGCCAGCGACGGGAACCATGCCTTTGCCGAAGCCGTGCCCTTTGACGCCGACTTCCTCGGCGCCGTCCTTCACGACTAGCGCGTCTTTCTGCGACCAGTCTTTCTGGGACGGGGCTTTTTAGCTGCTTTCGGATGCCGGCTCGCTCCACATCGGGAGCAGTCAATTTGGGACGGGGCTATTTTAGCTATCCCTGCCACTAATCGGCCAAACCTTTCGCTTTACCTGCAAGGGCAGCTAAAATAGCCCCGTCCCAAATTGACTGCTCATATAGTCAGCCCCGTTTTAGGCGTGGTCGCGCCAGCTGCGGACACGCTGCCTCATACCCTCTATGTCGAGCACGCCTTCGGCAAAGCCCTTACGCACGAGCTCTTCGGGAACGAACTCATCGTAACGATCAAAGTAAGGCACCTCGCCGGGATAGACGAGCTCGATGGGATCGAAGTCCTTCTCGGCCTCGGCAGCGAGTACCTCAAAGAACGTCTCTTCGTCGGCCTTCATCTTAAACTGCATAAAGTACGGGCGCGACGGGTCGAGTCCGCGAAGGCCCAGCTCCGCGGCACATTTAATCTTGAGCATGCGCTCGAGCGCCAAAAAGGCATAGCTGCCCAGCCAGGGGAAGAGCACCCAGGTGTCACCGCCCAGGTTAATGAGTGGCCTAGTGCCCGCACCCGAAATCTCGGCCGTATGGCGAGCCTGCGCCAGACGGGCTCGCGCGTTGCCCATAAGGTACGGATATGTCGCGTGCTCGTTGAGCGCTTTACGCATGCGCTCGAGTACATGCGTGTTGATGTCGCCGGGGCAGTCGCCAAAGTAAGCCGGTACACGGCCCTTGACCTGCGTGGCAAAGACGGCATGGCGCTTCCAGTCCACTTCTTCGACAATCCAGCAGTGCCCGGCGATGGCGATGCGTTCACCGGGCGGTGGGGGATTGACGATCGTGCCCAGTTCGGACGACTCGCTGCGGACGGTGAACTCCTCGTTTTCCTGGAACACGGCGTAGAACTTAAAATTGTTGATGATGCGCTCGCCCGCGAGGCCCACGATGAGCCCGCCGCCCTCAGTGACCTGGATATGGTCGATCTTAATGAGGTGACGCAGCAGCACGCGATAGTCATCGGCTGAGACGCGGTGGAAATAACTGAGCGTGAGCACGCGCTGGGCAAGTTCTGCCGGCGTGAGCTCTCCGGTGCTGGCAAGCGTCGACATAGTCTGGTGATAGAGCAGACTGTAGGGGAGTCGATCGAGCTCGGGCGGCTCGACCCATTTTTCCTCGCGATAGAGTTGTACGAGTGCGATGCCCTGCAGGAGCTTCCACGGAATGGTTTCGGGCATCATCGTACGCGGCTCGGGCTCTTCCTCGCGCATGACAAACCACATCTCGGGCGGAAGGTCGCGGCGTCCCGTGCGGCCCATTCGCTGCAAAAAGGAACTGACGGTAAATGGCGCATCGATCTGAAATGCACGCTCCAGACGGCCGATATCGATGCCAAGCTCAAGCGTAGAGGTGGTGACGGTCGTCTGTGCCTGCTCCTCATCGCGCATGAGCTCTTCTGCCGTCTCGCGCAACGATGCCGAAAGGTTGCCGTGATGGATGAGGAAACGGTCAGGCTCGTGTCGGCTCTCGCAGTAGCTGCGCAGCATGGAACATACGGCCTCTGCCTCCTCGCGCGAGTTGGCAAAGACCAGACACTTGCGCCCGCGGGTGTGTTCGAAGATATAGCCCATGCCGGGATCGGCGTTGTCGGGTGCGGTGTCGGTGGGGTTGAGGAGCGCTTGCTCGGCGGCCCGGGGGATGTCGACTTCGCCCTCGGGGGCCGAGGAAGTGCAGCGGTTCCCGGAGGTAGCCTTACCCTGTGCCCGTTTGCGACGTTGACGGCGCTCCTCCTGTGTGGGCTGTCCGCTGTGGCACATGCCTTGGGTGTCGGCCGGCAGCGCCGTGGGTGCCGCTGCCTCAATGCGCTCGGAGGCAAGCACTTCGACCTCTTGAGGACCCATGCTCTCGAATCCCCGCTGCTGTGCCTGGGGACCCGAGTTGTAGAAGTGCTCCATGGAGATGCGCCACACGCGGCGCGGTTCTTCAAAACGGGGGATAACGCAGTCACGTCCCGTTCCCTGTGAGAGAAAAGCGCCCGTGCGCTCGGGGTCGCCGATGGTGGCCGAAAGGCCAATGCGTCGAGGCTGCACGCCGGCCATGCGCGAGAGTCGTTCGATAAGGCAGAGCGTCTGCCCGCCACGGTCGCCGCGCATGAGCGAGTGGACCTCGTCGATGACCACATAGCGCAGGTCGCAAAACATGCGCGGGATCGCCATGTGCTTATGGATCAGGAGCGCCTCGAGTGACTCGGGCGTAATCTGCAAGATGCCGCTCGGCTTTTTGATGAGCTTAGCCTTGTGCGACTGCGAGACATCGCCATGCCAGTGCCAGACAGGGATATCGGCCTCTTCGCAGAGGTCGTTAAGGCGGACGAACTGATCATTGATGAGCGCCTTGAGGGGGCCGATGTAGAGGGCGCCCACGCTCGCGGGCGGCTTCTCCCAAAACTCGGTCAGGATGGGAAAGAAGGCCGCCTCGGTTTTGCCGGAAGCCGTGGATGCCGTCAGGAGCACATTGTCTTGTGTGTTAAAGATGGCATCTGCCGCCGCAACCTGAATGGAGCGGAGACTCTCCCAATCGTGGGAGTAGATGAAGTCTTGGATAAACGGGGCGTAGCGGTCAAAGGCGTTCACGGGGCCTCCTTTCAAAAGCGAATCTCTCAACGCGGCGGGCAGTGGCTTGCCGCATGACTGCTTCAATGTTTGCCCAGATAAAACCTGCCAAAATAAACCTGTCCCTTTTTGGCAGGTTAGATGGCGAATTCGGCGAAGTTGCGGTCGGCGCCTGCGGTGCCGGTGTCGTCTGTTGCGGCTGCTGGCGCGTCACCGCCGACGCTTTGCAGCAGCTCGGCCACGTTGGCGTCGGGGTTTTGGCATAGGATGTCGAGCAGCTCGATAAAGTCACGAATGACTTCGCGCGGCGTCAGATGCGTGTCGGCTCCCACGCGACCGAACTCAATCTTGAGGAAGTCCACCAGGTTGCTCTCGGTAAGCGTGGGCGTCCAGCCAAAGTAGCCGGCGTGAATTTGCATGAGTTTTTCGATCAGCACCAGCAACTCTTCGTAGGTGAGTGGCTGCAGACGGATGATGGGCGCGAGCATGTCCTTAAGGTCCTCGCGTGCAAAGCGGCCCTGAGCGAGTCGGCTACGCAGGGCCTCGTAGGAGAACACGCCGCGGCGGCGGTCTTCGATGGAGGTTGGCGTGCCGCCCATGATCATGCCCAGGTACTGCGCCTTGCCCTGGAGCGTGTCGTTGTACATGGTCAGGATCTTCTCGTAGTTGTATTGGCGCGTGATCGCGTTGGGAATCTTATACAGATTCACGAGTTCGTCGATGAGCACCAGCATGCCCTTGTAGCCGCTGCAGACCAAAAAGCGCGCAATGAGTTTAACGTAGTCGTACCAGTCGTCATCGCTGATGATGGTCGAGGAACCCAGTTCGGCGCGAGCCTCGCTCTTGGTGCGGTATTCGCCGCGGATCCATTTGGTTATGCGGCTCATGGCCTCTTCATCGCCCTCGGATACGGCTGTGCGGTAGCGGCGGAGCATGCGGGCGAAGTCGAAGCCGTGGACCATCTCCTCGAGCGGGGCCAGTTGGGCATTGACGACCGACTCGTCGACGTCGGCACACGAGGCGACCCAGCGATCCAGAATAAGGTTGAGCGCGCCGCCCTCGGGGCGCGTCTTGGTCGATATGTTGCGGATGAGCTCACGGTAGGTGGCAAGGCCCTGCCCCTGACCGCCCTGCAGGCGGCGCTCGGGCGACAGGTCGGCATCGGCGACGACGAACCCCTCGCCCATGGCGTGCGTGCGGATGGTCTGGAGCAAAAAGCTCTTGCCTGCGCCGTAGCGACCGACCAGAAACCGGAAGCTCGCGCCACCGTCGGCGATGAGACTCAAATCGGTGAGCAGGGCGCGGATCTCGACCTCGCGCCCTACGGTGATATAGGGAAGGCCGATGCGCGGGACCACACCGCCCTTGAGTGAGTTGAGAATGACGGCAGCGACGCGCTTGGGCACGCGGGGTGCTGCGGATGCGGTATCACTCATGGTCTAGGTATCCTCTCACGTCTGCTTCGTAATCCTCGATAATTTGTGGTCCTGCCGCGCCGAACTCGATAACGGTGTCTCCCACCAGGTCAAAGAGCGTCTCGTTGATGCTGTCGACGAGCATATCCTCGCTCTGGCCCGACCTCTCCACTGCCGATGTCGCTTGCGCTGTGTTTTGCTCGAGGAGCGCGCGAAGAAAGGCATTTTCGGCGGGCGCGAGTTTGTTCGTAGCTTCGGCAGACGCGGGCGTTACGGGTGCGGGCGCAGACACGAGGAGCGGTGCCATGACGCCAAACTCTTCGGCGGAGACAGTCGGCTTGTCGGGTTCGTCTTGCTGTATGGTCATCTCGCCAGCTTCGGCAGTCATGCCGGGCGCAGACTCGCGGCCCGGCTGCTCGATAAGCGTTGCCTCGGCTTCCACGGGCGTGCCGTCCTCGCGCTCCTCATCAATCAAAAGCGCTTCACGCGTTTGCGCGGCGGCGCTCCGAATGTGCCCCAGCTGGCTCAAATCGATATCGATCTTGACGGGCTGGTGTGCGGCATCCCACGAAAGCCATGCCACGATCTCGTCATCGATGATTTTGGCCAGATATTTGGGGACCTTCTCCTCCTTCAGGGGGTGGGCGGGGGCTAGGGCCAGGCGCAGACGTTGGTCGCAGGCGCGCATCATCTCACCAAGCTTGCTGCTCTTTTGCCTGCTGCCGTGAATTCGCATGCATTCCCAAAAACCGTTTTGGCAGCGGTAGATATGGATGGGGTCAAGACGGTATTCGCAGTCCTCGTGGCGCTCGGGCGCAAAGAACACGGCCGAGGCAAACATGGTATAAGGCATGGCCGTCTCCTCCCCAAACAAGCTCGCCACGATACCGGTCTTTCGATGCGTGTCATAGTAGCGCGCCATGCGGACGTACACGGCACATGCCACGTGGCGTAGGTCGCGATGGTGGCTGCGATCGAGTCTAGAGTTATCGAGGTTATACGTGGAGAGGGCGTTGATAGCGGCCATGAGTCGCTCCTCGCCCGCCTCGTCGGGCGGGAGGGGGAGCGTAGGCTCGGAGGTCTTGCGACGCGCAGGCGCCAGGTCCGGCGGCGTCGGTGCAGATGCAAGGTCTCGAGCCGCGCGCCGCAGCTCGATAAGGGCGTTATCGAACATGACGGTTTTAGAGTCGCGAAGCAGTTTGGGGTCGAGCCCGTGGAAAACGGCGTAATCTTGCAACCACACGCGTGCAAACCGGTCGATGCCGGGCTCGAAGGCACGATAGGCATTCCAAAAGGCCTTGATCTTGCTAAAGCCATCGAGTGGGTCATCTACGCCAATGCCGCAGATCAGCTCATAGAGATACAGGAAGGCAAAGGACGTAGACGTTTCTTCGACAGTTCCGCGGCGCACTTGGGCACGCCAGGTAAAGTAGCCGCGCAACTGTCGATCGCTCATGGCATTGTAGGTGGGAAAGTACGACTTAAAGGTGCCGTTGTAGGGACAATCGTCCTCGAAGTCGGCCATCAGCAGGCCTTGGCGGTAAAAGAGCTCCGCCTCCGATAGCCAACGTCCCGCGCCGCCTTTGGGATCATCTTGCCAGCGCGATATCTCGCGCATCTTGCGGTACTGGTCGGGGAGGAAGTTCTGCATCTGTCGACCGGTCTTGAGAATCGGCTCGTCAGCATAGATTTCGTTTGAGAAGCGGGCGGACTGATGGGTCCGGGCCTCGGCCATAATGCGCTCGATGAGCATCTTGACGTCCTGGTCGGCCACCGCTTCTCCTCTCCTAACGCAGCTTCGGTGACCTCATATCATAGCACAGCATCAAACAGGTGTTCGAGAAACCGCTACGTAGATAGATTTAGAACAAGAGGGCGTAGATGACCGCCACGACGACGGAGGGGAGCATGTTGGCCGTGCGGAAGGTCTGAGGTCGAATAAGGTTAACCCCAACACAGAAGATGAGCATAGAGCCCACAAGCGAAAGGCTGTCGAGGGCTGCGGTGGTCATGATGGGGGAGAGTGCGCCGGCAAAAAGCGTGATCGTGCCCTGGAATACGGCAACGGGCAGGGCCGAGAAGATGCAGCCGCGGCCAAGCGAGGCCGTCATGGTGCAGACGATGATGCAGTCCAGCGCGCCCTTCAGGGCAAGCGTGGACCAGTCGCCGAGCAGACCGTCCTGAATCGATCCTACGATGGCCATGGCACCGATACACACGGTGAGCGATGCCGAGACAAAGGCGTTGGTGAACTCGTTGTCGCCTTCGCTGCCGGTTTTGCGCTTGAGCCATTCGCCGAGGTTCTCGATGGCGGCCTCCAGGTTGATGGCCTCGCCGATGAGCGAACCGAGGGCAAATGAGACGATAAGCATGGTGGTGCCGGTGGTCGCCAACGCCTCTCCATCGATAACGAGCATCTTTTGCATGGTGCCGCCCAGGCCGATAAACAGAACACACAACCCCGACGCCTTCATGAGCGTGTCTTGGATGCGAGGCGAAATGAAGCGCCCACCCATAAGGCCAAGCAGACCGCCCGCGATCAAAAGCGCGACGTTGATGATCGTTCCTAAACCCGGCATGGACCCTCCTGTAATTGATGCCAACGCGGCAATCGTAGCAGAACGGGGAGGGGGCGCTCAGTATCCGAGCCAAGCGGCGGTTAGCGGTCTAGGACAGGATGGGGCTAAAGTCGAAGCGCAGCGTCATGAGGTGCTGTGGGGATTCGATGGCTGCGGCAATGATGTCGGCATCTCGTGCGCGATCGAACCCTTCAAGTTCCATTTGATAGGGGACGTCTTCTTGGATACCGATGCGACGAGGAACCAAAAGCTTGGTTCCGTCGAATTCTTCGGTTCGCGTTCCGTCTGCTGCAACGGAATAAAGGTGTAACTTGGCGGTCGTTGTGGCATCAAGTGCCGAGATAGCTTGGATATCGTTCGATGCGCTCTTTGCTCCCACTGCTGTAAGTGCCGTAGGCGCGACGACTTCGCCCGAAGGCAAAAAGACGGTATTGGGGAATGCGATGAGGATATTTTTGCGGCGGGGCGCATTGGCAGCGACTGGCTCAATGCTTGCAGCATCGACGGTTTCCGTGTGGTCGAGCGCGACCATCATGCAACAGTTGCCTTCGTCGACACCTGGGGGAGCGGCAAAGTCCAGGCCGTCTTTCGGTTGGGAATCGCCTAGTTCGGTGGCGCTTCCGCTTGGCTTCTCGAGAGGAACCGCAGCGTTGTCTTCTGATGATGCATCGTCAACATGTGCCGGTGCGTCTGCGACCTCGTCTTTGGGGGATTTGTCATTATCGCTCGATATAGGAGCGGCAATCTCGACGGACCCCACTCCGTGCCATGTCATTTGGAGCAGCGCCGGATCGGTGAGAATGCGCTGCACGCCCGGCGCCTGGGCATCGATATTGATGGGGGCGGGTTCTGATCCGCGCGTGAGGTTAAGCGAGCCCTTCTGCCTGGTGCTTTGAGCCTTTTGGTCGTCCGCGTCGCCAGCGTAGAACAGCAAAGGCGCATCTCCCGTTGCGATGGCTTCGGTGTCCGCCTTGGTCAGCCGCAGCGACGCCGTAAAGGAGATGATGGGCTGCGCGCCATCGACATTCGAGGGAACGCAGCCCAGGCATACACCCCCTTCTTCTTCATGGGCCGCGCTGTCGAAGACGACTTTTGCCCCGTTCGCCGAGTCATCGACCGAGGCAATATCGATGCGCAGCTCTAAGTCGCATGGGTCGCCATCGGCGTCGACTGCAGCCGATTTCCATGTGCAGACGGCGCAACCTGTCCGGGGGCCGTTCTCCTTGTCCGGTCGATTGATATCCACGACTATCGAGTCGACCGTATTGCGGTGAAGGCATCCCGAGGTTCGGACCGTGGCATGTGCGAGCGAAAAACGTTGGCAGGCGACGATACCCGACGAATTCGACGCGGGGTTCAGAGCTTGCGGTAAGGAGCTTGCGGTAAGGAGCTTGCCGTGGCGGGCGTCGCCCAAGCGGCGAGAGGCGTACCGCTCGCCAGTGCGCTGCAGAGCGCGGCAACGGGCAAAAGGTTTTTGGGTGCCATGGTTCTCCTATTTATTCCGCGTACTCCGGTCGTGCTTGGCTATTGGTTGCGTTTGATGTGCAGGCCAAGGCACGTCAGTCCTGCTCCCACCGTGGCGACGCCTACCGCAATGAGTTGCCGGGTGTCGCTCGTCTGGACGAGCGGCTCGTGACGGCTGCCGCGATTAAGGCCCGAAAGATCGACGGTCACTTCTGTGGCCGCCTGCGCTTGCTCTTGTTGAGCAAAGGCATTGCGGGTGCGGACGCCAAGATGCCGACGATGGCGGCCAGTGCAATCGCCTTAGGACGTGGCGTGCGCACCGGGCTCGACCGTCCAGGTGATGCTTGCCACTTGATCTCCCGTACCGGTGGCGTGGTAGATGTCACGCGTGACGCGGGCGACGTGGCCACTCACATTGAGCCTAATTTTGTCCGTTCCGTCGGCAATGTCCTTGTACTTCATGTCGAAGCTTGCGTCTTTGGAAAGATCGAGGCCCGTAGTCTGAGTCACCGAGCTGGCATCCTTTTCTGCCTTATCGGGGCCAACCTTAAAATCGATGGAGTTCTGGGCCGAGCCCGTCTTTGCGTCTGCAACGATTGTCCAGTCGTTCTTGGCCGTGACCTTCATGTTGGTGACGTGGATGCCGTATGCCGAGAGGTTGTCGATGGTAATCGTCTTGTCGGAGGGTCCTACAAGCGTTCCGTCGGCTTTGGCGGCAAAAGGGATGACCGTTGGCGCCTTAAACGAAACATTGCTAATGTCGGCCTTCACCGTCACATCGGTGGTTCCAACGCGCACCTCTGCCATGGCCGCCGTTGGCGCGGCGCCCATCGCAAGTGCGAGCGTAAGCCCTGCGCCCACGGCGAGTGCCCTGGCTCCGCTCAGGTTCATGGGTGTGTTCATAATCGATCCTTTCTGCTCGTCACGGACTGTTTCCGTGATGGTTGGACGAATGGGGACAGGGTGCTGCCCCTGCGAGCGCGTCGGCCACTAGCCTTCTGCCTGTGCCACCCGCACTTTGACGCGCGTCGGATTGCCGTGGGTGTCGTAGGTCTTGGCATCGAGTGCCTGAATCTCGATATATGCCTCGCCTTCTTGGATATCGCCGGCGGGGCAGGTCTCAACCGTCTTGCCGGCTTCGACCACACCGGACTCATAGATGGTCTCGTCGTTTTGAATCACGCGGAAGCGCTGGGGAAACTTGTTGTCTTGGACGTTCTGCACGTTGACGCGCAACTTGCCGCCTTCCTGCAACTGTGCGACCGGCGCGACCGAGATCGTCATCATGTTGTCGCGGACGATGGCGTCGAGCTCATCCTGGATTTCTTGGCGCGATTTACCTTCTGCCGTCGTGACTGAGGCGCCCGCTTCGGGCACGGGCTGCGACTGCCAGGCGTATAGCCCTACGGCGATGAGGGCGCAGACGACAGCCAGGCAGACAACGACGAGTTTCTTGCGACGCCCCAGTCCTGCAAGGCGGGGCGGCTTCTTCGCACTCATGCGGCGTCCTTGGTGGTGTAGACACGTGCGAACGTGGACGGGTCCGCTCCAAAGAGCATGTGAAGCATCAGGCGGCGCGAGTAGATGAGCTCGTCGAAGTTGTGAGGGAGCTCGATGTTGTGGATACGCGCGATGTGGTGGGCGAGCGCCGAGAACGACTCGGGGTCGCAGATCACATCGGTGGTGACGTGGTAGACCTCCGTACCTGGAAATGCATCTTCGTCGAAAGGCAAGAGATAGGGGTCGTCATCGACTTCGATGGCGAAACCGTATTGGGGCCAGTAATATGCCATGGAAACCTCCCTGCTCTGGGGCCAAAACTCCTATTGGTTTGGCTGTCGATGCCGACCGTATCAGCCGCAACTTGCCCAATAACTAACCAATTGCTTGACGAGCCGATATCCCCGCAGGTAAAAGCATGTGAAAAAAATCTCAACTATTTTTGACTGATAAATGCACATGTTGTGGCTGCGCGGCAACGTGTGGCAAAAGCGTCGCTTGTCTCGAAAATTCCACCGTTCGCCGAATTGCGCGAACGTTAAAAACGTCAATTATGGAGACGGTCTCGAACATGTCGGTGAAACGATGCGGTAACATTTCCCTGCAAACACTGTAGTTAGCTAAAGGGGGAGTTCGCGTGTCTGCAACCATCAAACCCTTCACCGACGAGTTCGAAGAGTATGGTCGCGATGAGTCTCGCACATCGGGCGAGGCCTCGAGCATCTCGTTTCCGACAACGGAGGACGAGGTCCGCGCCATTATGGAAAAGCTCCATGCCGAGCGTGTCCCGGTGACGGTTCAGGGCGCCCGGACCGGTCTTGCCGCCGGCGCCGTGCCTCATGGCGGTCACATTCTCAATACTTCCCGCATGAATCGCTACCTAGGCATTCGCCGCGATGAGCAGGGCCGCTTTCTTTTGCGCGTGGCGCCCGGCGTCGTGCTGTCTGAGCTGCGCAAGCAACTGGGCAAGAAAGTGCTGCCGACTGCCGGCTGGGACCAGGCATCGCTTGAGGCCTACGAGGAGTTCCAGGAAGCTCCCGAGCAATTCTTTCCTACCGATCCCACCGAGGCATCTGCCTGCCTGGGCGGTATGGCGGCATGCAACGCTTCCGGCGCCCGTAGCTACGCTTACGGCCCCATGCGCCCTCACGTCACGGGCCTTCATGTCGTGCTGACCGATGGCGACCTGCTCGAGCTTCACCGTGGCGAGGTTTTTGCACAGGGTCGTCGCCTTTCGCTCGTCACGGTGCAGGGCCGCACGCTCGAGCTCGACCTTCCCGACTACACCATGCCCAAGACCAAAAATGCTTCGGGCTATTTCGTTGCTGACGATATGGATGCCATCGATCTGTTTATCGGTGCGTGTGGAACACTCGGCGTCATCACCGAGCTCGAGATTGCCCTGCAGGCGGCGCCTGCGGTCGTTTGGGGCGTGAGCTGCTTCTTTGACAGCGAAGACAAGGCCGTGTCCTTCACCGATTCTGTACGTCCCGTCCTGTCCCACGCGGCTGCCATCGAATATTTCGATGCGGGCGCCCTGGATATCCTGCGTCGTCAGCGCGAGCAGTCGACTGCGTTCGCCTCGCTGCCGGCGCTCGACAAAGACGCCAAGGTCTGTGTCTACGTGGAGCTCGACTGCGACGACGAAGCCCAGGCGACTGAGGAGCTGTATCACTTGGGGTGGGTACTGGAGCTTGCGGGCGGCAGCGACGATGCGACATGGGTCGCGCGTACCGAGGTCGATCGCGAGTGTCAGCGATTCTTCCGCCATGCGGTGCCCGAGAGCGTCAACATGCTTATCGACGAGCGTCGCCGTACGGACCCCACCATTACCAAGCTGGGGTCGGATATGTCGGTGCCCAACGCGCACTTGGCCGATGTCATCGCCCTTTATCGCCGCACGTTGGCCGAAAGTGGGCTTGAATCTGCCGCCTGGGGGCACATCGGTAACAACCATCTGCATGTGAACATTCTGCCGCGCGATGCGCAGGATTACCGCCGCGGCGAAGAGCTCTTTGCCCAGTGGGCTTCCGAGGTCACGGCCATGGGCGGCGCTGTCTCCGCCGAACACGGCGTCGGCAAGATCAAGGCGGGCTTCTTGGAGACGATGTACGGTCACGAGGCCATGATCGAGTCGGCGCGGCTCAAGCTCCAGCTCGATCCTGCCGGGCAGCTGGGCCGCGGTAACCTGTTTTCGGAGAAGCTCTTGGATGAGCTCGTCCAGAAAGGGGGCGCGTGAAGATGAGCGATTTCCATATGGTGGTGTGCGTCAAGGCGGTGCCGGGCAGCACCGAGGTCAAGATGGACCCCAAGACCAATACCATCGTGCGCGATGGCAAGCAGGCGGTCATTAATCCCTTTGACGCGAGCGCTTTGGAATGCGCGCTGGCGCTGAAGGACGACTTTATCGGCTTTGGCATGGACGTGCGCGTAACGGTGGTGTCGATGGGCATCCCCGCGACTGAATCGCTATTGCGCGACTGCATCGCCCGAGGCGCCGATGACGCACTGCTGCTAACCGATCGCGCCTTTGCAGGTGCCGATACCCTGGCAACCACCTATGCCCTCAAGTGCGGTATCGAGGCGCTCGACGAGGACTTCGACCTGCTCATCTGCGGCAAGATGGCGGTGGACGGCGATACGGCCCAGATTGGTCCCGAGCTTGCCGGTGCCTTCGAGATTCCCTGCGTGACCGACGTGAGCTGCGTGCAGAGTGCGGGCTTTACGACCTGTGGTTCAGTGGCGCTTGTTCACGGCTGCGATGCCGGCGAGGAGACGGTCTATCTTGAGATGCCGTGCGCGATGACGACTGCCAAGGAGATTGGCCAACTGCGCATGCCGAGTATCGCCGGTATTCGTGCGGCCGAGGAGGCGGACGTGCGCGTGGTCAACGCTGCCGACGTGAACGCCGACCCCGCGCGCTGCGGTCTTGCCGGCTCGCCGACACAGGTCGTACGATC
>OBVO01000916.1_pt1 | contig 14925 bp, 10 predicted proteins | sample 1495151 | NCBI WGS metagenome assembly OBVO01 (sample SAMEA2580019, study PRJEB22360) | human gut metagenome | reverse complement strand
AATACAGTACCCCACTAAAATATTTTCTCTTCAAAATCTCTATGAAAGTATTTGGGAAGAACCTTTTATAAGTACTTCGGCTAATACTATTATGGTGCATATAAGAAATCTTCGGACAAAAATTGAAGAAAATCCTCAAAAGCCTAAAATTATTCAAACTGTTTGGGGAAAGGGGTATCGTCTTGGCTAAATTAAAACGCAACAGTCTTACGAAAGAAATCATTTTCTTAGTTTTATCTGGTTTTGCAGCAGCTTTTATTCTCTTTTTGATCCTTTTTCAGGTAGGAACAACTTTGCTAAGTGAATATTTTACCAGTTCAAATTTCATCTATAATTCAGAAACATCGTACATTAATGAGCTCACAGAATTTGTTCATAAGAAAAAGCTTGCTGCAACAGATACCGACCAACTTGGCGATTGGGCTCATCAAAAGGGAATTCGGCATTTTACTATTTCTCGCGAACGAGTATTAATCTATGACAGTACCTATTCGAACTCTATCGTTCTGGGAAATACTTCTGAATCGGATACTTTACATTACAATTGGCAATATTTTCATACGGTATCTTTTTCTGATGGAGATGCAGACGTTTACATTTATGCGAATTATGAATTGAAGTATTATCTGTTATACTATATAGCTGCCGCATTTATCAGTATTTTTCTATGGATCTTACTTTTCGCTATTGGAATCGGAAAAAAGGTGAACTATATTCAACAGCTAAGTTCTGGTGTAACACAAATTGAATCGGGTGCATTAGACTGCGAAATTCCTATAAAGGGAAATGATGAATTGGCCACTCTTGCACATGGCTTAAACGAAATGCGTCTTTCCTTGATTGAAAAGCAACTGAAGGAGGCTCAAATGAAATCCGCCCAGGACCAACTTGTACTTAGTATGGCTCATGACTTAAGAACACCTTTAACTGGTCTTATGACATTTTTAGAAATTGCCAGAAAGCAAAATTCCTTGAATGAATGCACAGACTACATTAGTAAAGCTTATGCCAAGACAACACAGATACGTGATTTATCTAACCAGCTCTTTGATTTTTTTCTAATCAACTCAGAGAATCCTATGAAATTAGAGGAGCCGGAAAATGTAGAATATGCATTAGGAGAATACCTTTCCGAACTATGTGGATTGCTGGAAATGGACGGATATCATGTTTCTATAGAAAAACTCCACTGGGAACCGGTACAGATACAAATATGCACAGATTTTGCTGGACGGATTATTGATAATCTTGTTTCTAATATTAAAAAATATGCCCATCCTGATCTGCCGGTTTTTCTGATTTCTGAATACACTAAGACATCTGCCTGTATTACCATCCAAAATACGATCGCTGTTCCTGATCAATTTGTACACGGGACAGGCATTGGTGTCAAAAATATACATGCGATGATGCATCAGATGCATGGACTTTGTCAGGTAAATATTGAATCCGATACTTACTCTATTACCTTGAAATTTCCAGTTATTTAAAAAATATCCTGACAAGCACAGATTTTTCTGCATCTTGTCAGGATATTTTTTAAATTCCGATTTTCTCAAAGAAGCTTACGATCCTATGTACAATCTTCCTTCAATTATTTATTTCTCAGATATTCATCGATACCTTTGGCACCTGCTTTACCAGCTCCCATAGCAAGGATAACTGTAGCAGCTCCTGTAACAGCATCTCCACCGGCAAATACGCCTTCTTTAGATGTCTGTCCGTTCTCTTCTTCCGCAACGATACATTTTCTGCGGTTTGTCTCAAGTCCCTTTGTTGTAGAAGAGATTAGCGGGTTTGGTGATGTACCAAGAGACATGATAACTGTATCAACTTCGATGTCGTACTCAGAGCCCTCAATCTCAACCGGACGTCTTCTTCCGGATGCATCTGGCTCACCAAGTTCCATCTTGATCACTGTCATGCTTGTGATATTACCGTTCTCGTCAACGTTGATCTTCTTCGGATTAGTAAGAAGATCGAAGATGATTCCTTCTTCTTTTGCATGATGAACTTCTTCAGCTCTTGCAGGAAGCTCTGCTTCACTTCTTCTGTATACTACATGAACTTCTGCGCCAAGACGAAGAGCTGTTCTTGCAGCATCCATAGCTACGTTACCACCACCAACAACAGCTACTTTCTTACCGGCAGCGATCGGTGTATCGTAATCATCACGGAAAGCTTTCATGAGGTTACTTCTTGTCAGGTATTCATTTGCGGAGAATACTTCGTTTGCATTTTCTCCAGGAATTCCCATGAACATTGGAAGTCCGGCACCGGATCCGATGAATACTGCCTCGAATCCTTCTTCTTCCATCAGCTGATCGATTGTTGTGGATTTACCGATAACAACGTTTGTCTCGAATTTAACACCGAGCTCTTTTACTTTCTCGATCTCTTTTGCAACGACTTTCTGTTTTGGAAGACGGAACTCAGGAATACCATATACAAGTACTCCACCGAGCTCATGTAATGCTTCGAATACTGTTACATCATATCCGAGTTTTGCAAGGTCTCCGGCACATGTAAGTCCGGACGGACCAGAACCGATAACGGCTACTTTATGGCCGTTCATAGTCTCAGCACCTTCTGGTTTGATATCGTTCTCAAGTGCATAATCAGCAACGAAACGCTCCAGTTTTCCGATAGAAACAGGCTCACCTTTGATTCCACGGATACATTTTCCCTCACACTGGGATTCCTGCGGGCAAACACGTCCACAGATAGCCGGAAGTGCACTGGATTTACCAATGATCTTGTAAGCTTCTTCAATGTTTCCTTCTTTTACCTGATGGATAAATGCCGGAATGTTGATGGATACAGGACAACCCTGGATACATTTTGCATTCTTACAGTTAAGGCATCTTGTAGCCTCTTCCATTGCTTCTTCTTTGTTATAACCGAGACAAACTTCTTCAAAGTTTGTTGCACGTACTTTTGGATCCTGCTCTCTTACAGGTACTTTTTTCATCATATCAGCCATTAGTCGTCACCTCCACAATGTCCGCATCCGCCGTGATGTGTATCGCCTTCCTGAAGCTTCAGCATTGCGCGTCCTTCTTCAGATTTGTACATCTGGCTTCTCTTCATCGCCTGATCAAAGTCAACAAGGTGTCCGTCGAACTCTGGTCCGTCAACGCATGCAAATTTAATCTCATCTCCAACCTGAAGACGGCAGGCACCACACATACCTGTTCCGTCTACCATGATCGGGTTCATGCTGACGATAGTTGGAATCTCAAGTTTCTTTGTTAAGAGACAGACAAATTTCATCATGATCATCGGTCCGATCGCAACGCAGACATCGTATTTATTTCCGTTGTTTACAAGTTCTTCTACCATAGTTGTAACCATTCCTGCGTGTCCGTAGGAACCGTCATCTGTACATGGGTAGTAGTTTCCTGCAACAGCTTCCATCTGATCTTCAAGGATCAGCATATCTTTTGTTTTAGCACCAACGATAACATCCGCATCGATTCCGTGTGCTTTCAACCATTTTACCTGTGGGTAAACCGGAGCAGCCCCAACTCCACCGGCTACAAACAGCATCTTCTTATTCTTAAGGGACTCAAGGTCTTCATGAACAAACTCAGAAGCGCATCCAAGCGGACCTGTAAAGTCACGGAAACTGTCTCCAGCTTTGAGCTCTCCCATTTTCACTGTAGAAGCTCCAACTTCCTGGAAAACGATTGTGATTGTTCCTGCTTCTCTGTCATAATCACAGATTGTCAGCGGAATACGTTCGCCTTTCTCGTCCATTTTAACGATGACAAACTGACCAGGCTGACAGTGACTTGCTACACGTGGTGCATGAACATCCATCAGATAAATCTTATCAGCCAGTTTTTCAGCTTTTAATATCTTATACATGTTTTTCCTCCTTGTAAATAAATCGACGTTATTGTCTTCAAACATTGTGTAAACAATAACAACTCGCTCTTTGTTAATAATACGACACTTCAGCTATGAATTCAAGTAAAACATACGGGCAGACACACAATTTCATGCGTCTACCCGTATTGTTTAAGACAAGTTTACAGCGTTATCTTATTTTATAAGAACACTGAAACCTTTATTAATTTTTGATTTTAGAAATCAACTTCTGTTCCGTAGTATGTACATGTAAGAAGTTTAGCCATAGCAGCCGGATCGATTGCACGTGGGTTAGATCCTGTACAGGCATCTCCTACAGCCAGTTCTGCAATCTTGTCAACTTTTTCTTTGAATTCTTCTTCATTGATTCCGAAGTCTTTCAGAGTCTTAGGAATGTTCAGTCTTACATTGAACTCATCAATCTTCTCAACAAGGCTGTTGATCAGAGCCTGCTCAGATGTTCCGGCAAGTCCCATTCTGCGTGCGATTTCAGCATAACGTTTTGCAGCTACAGCGTCTTTGGCGTTGTATTTGATAACGTATGGAAGGTAAATTGCGTTAGCACATCCGTGCGGAATATGTCCTGTAGAGAATGCAGCACCTGTTTTATGAGCCATTGAATGAACGATACCAAGTAATGCATTAGAGAATGCCATTCCTGCAAGGCACTGTGCATAATGCATCTGCTCTCTTGCAACCATATCACATTTATAAGATCCTGGCAGATAATCAAGAACCATCTCAATTGCCTGCAGTGCAAGTGGATCTGTGAAAGGTCCGTTCAGTGTGGATACATATGCTTCAATTGCATGTGTAAGAGCATCCATACCTGTATATGCAACCTGTTTAACCGGGAGTCCTGCAACAAGGTCAGGATCAACGATTGCAACATCCGGTGTGATGTTGAAGTCAGCCAGTGGATATTTCACACCAGTCTGATAGTTTGTGATAACTGAGAATGCTGTAACCTCTGTAGCTGTTCCTGAAGTTGTAGGAATTGCTGCAAATTTAGCTTTCTGTCTCAGTTCCGGGAAGCTGAATGGTGTGATCAGGTCTTCAAAGGAGATCTCCGGGTACTCATAGAATGCCCACATAGCTTTCGCTGCATCGATTGGTGATCCACCACCCATAGCAACGATCCAATCCGGCTCGAAAGCACGCATTGCTTCTGCACCTTTCATAACAGTCTCAACTGACGGATCTGGCTCAACACCTTCAAACAGCTGAACTTCCATTCCGCCTTCTTTCAGATAATTAACTGCTTTATCCAGGAATCCCTGACGTTTCATAGAACCGCCACCAACTACAAGAATGGCTTTCTTTCCTTTCAGGTTCTTCAGTTCTTCCAGACATCCTTTTCCATGATAAATGTCTCTTGGTAAGCAAAATCTACTCATAACAAATCTCTCCTTTTTTATGTAGTATTGTTATTTTTTTAACAGATATTATTATAACTCTGTATGCTAAAAAAAGCAACCCTATTTTGGAAAATTTACATAATATTTTCCAAAATCAAGGTTGCTTTCTAGTTACTTTACACAGTTTACTTAATATGTAGTAATATAGTTTCGTGTTGTTGCTTCCGTTGCTTTTCCATTTTTATCGTTCACGAGAATTGCTGAAAAAGTTGTTTGTGAATTTTCTGGCATATCAATCGGGTCAGTATATTTCTCAGAGGATGCGGTTGGAGTTGAACCGTCCATCGTGTAGTATGCCGTATATCCATCCGGTACCGTAATCGTGATCTGAGTGGCTGTACTATATTGTCCGGTTGATGGAGAAACTGCCGGAGCGTCTACAAGTGGAAATTCAATGGAATATTTTGCACTGGAAACAGCGCTTGGTATTCCCTTTTTATTAACAGCAATTGCACGGATCTCTGTGTCACCTTCGGACTGAAGCAAAACAGCTTCTTTGTATTCTGTACTTGACTCCGTCGGATCAGAACCATCTGTTGTATAATAAATCGTTCCGTCTGTAGCAGATGTTAATGTTACCTGCTGTACTTCATCATAGGTTCCTTCTTTCAAACTGAATTCAGGAGCAGATGAAACATAATCATTCATAGCAGATAATACATTCTTATCTTCACAATCTTGCAGGAGATCAGAAATCTTATTCGGCTGTTCTGTTTTTTCATAGAATTTTACTGCAGCTTTATAGAGATTTACATTCGACGGTTGTGTCTCCAGTGCGTTGAGATAGACGCTCTCTGCACTGTCCAGATCATCCTGGGCAACATAGATATTAGCAAGTCCGGTATAAGCCTCTGCCTTTGATTTATCCTTTATAATTGCTCTGTTAAAATAATTCTCTGCAGAAGTATAGTTGCTATTCTGCAGTGCGGCATTCCCTTTTTTGATCATGCCTGTATAGGAATTCTGATATCCGATATAAATTCCGACACCAACCAGAAGAATGAGCAGGAAAAAAACCGTAAGTAATTTTTGGCGTTTTTTTCTGGCAGCCTCTTGTTTTTTGATCTGCTGCAGGCGTCTGCTCTCAGTAGATGTCCGGCGCAGATTCTCTGCTGACTGACGGGCATCCTGATAACGCTTTGCATCTGTTTTCTGACGTTGTCTTTGCGCTCTCTGGCGTCGTAGCTGTTCTCTTCGCTCTTCTCTTACTTTATCCAGTTCCGCCTGGCTTAAGACGCGTGTGGAACTAGGATTTGATCGTTGATCTTGCCGATTTCTGTTCTGTTGGTTTTGGCTCATATTCTGCCTGCGGACTACATCTGCCTGGATCTGACGTGTAGCTCCGGCTACTGAGCCTTTCACTTCGCGTGCGAGTACGTCTTCCAGAGGGTTATAATCTGGTACAATCTGTACTTCAGCACCGCATACGGGACAAATCAACTGATCGTCTGGTATATTTGCTCCGCAATGTGTACACCTCATTTACAAGCTCCTCCTACTTACGAACTGTTTCAACACAATTATTCATCAGCATCGCAATTGTCATTGGACCAACACCACCCGGCACCGGCGTGATTGCAGAAGAATGAGGTTCAACATCCGCAAAATCAACATCTCCGCAAAGATGGTTCGCTTCATCACGATGCATTCCTACATCGATGACAACAGCTCCCTCTTTGATATATTCAGATGTGATAAAACGCTCTTTTCCAATTGCAACAATCAGGATATCTGCTCGTTTTGCTACTTCTTTAAGATCTTTTGTTCGGGAATGTGCAACGGTTACAGTTCCATTTTCACGAAGCAAAAGGGCTGCCATTGGTTTACCGACGATATTGCTTCGCCCAATGATCACACATTCTTTTCCTTCAATCGAAATATTGGATCTTTTCAAAAGCTGAATGATTCCGGCCGGAGTACAGGATAAAAATCCTTTTTCTCCGATCCAGAGTCTTCCAACACTTACAGGATGGAATCCATCCACATCCTTATTCGGTGAAATTGTACGGATGATCTTATCTTCATCAATATGATCCGGTACCGGAAGCTGTACAAGAATTCCGTTTACGCTTTCATCCGCATTTAACTCTTCTACTAACTTAATCAGTTCTTCTTCCGAAGTCTCTTCCGGAAGTTCATATGATCTGGATTCTACCCCGATATAGGCGCATGCCTTTTTCTTGTTTCTGACATATACAGAAGAAGCCGGATCACTTCCCACCTGAATAACAGCAAGGCAAATATCAATGCCTTCTGCCTTAAACTGTGCGACTTCTTCTTTCAACTCATCTTTAATCTGCTGAGAGATTAATTTACCATCTATCAACTGTGCCATGTGTATCTCCTTAATTAATTATCTAACTCCATGAAAACAATTGGCATTGCCGGTCAAAAAATACTATGACCGGCAGCCAATCATAAAAAACTTTAGAAAAGTCCGGTGATCTTTCCGTCATCTGTAACGTCGATTCCGTTTGCAGCAGGAACTTTTGGAAGTCCAGGCATTGTCATAACAGCGCCCGTCAGTGCGACAACAAAACCGGCTCCTGCACTTACATATACCTCGCGGATATGAATATCAAAGTTTTCAGGTCTTCCAAGCTTTGTAGCGTCATCTGAAAGAGAATACTGATTCTTTGCCATACAGATCGGGAAAGAACCAAATCCCATAGATTCAATCTTGGCGAGCTGTTTCTCAGCTGCAGGTTCATATACAACATCATGTGCGCCGTAAATCTCCTGTGCGATTGTACGGATCTTGTCTTTCAGAGAAAGCTCATCATTATAAAGCGTATGGAAATCACTTTCTTTTGTCTCAAGTGTCTCAAGAACCTTCTGTGCAAGATCTACACCGCCTTCTCCGCCTTTCTCCCACACTTCTGAGAGGGCAAATTCGCATCCGCGTTCACGACAGAATTTTTCAATAAATGCATTTTCAGCATCCGTATCTGTTACAAATGAATTCAGTGTAACGATTACCGGTACACCGTATTTCTGAATATTTTCAATATGTTTCTCAAGATTTACAATACCTTTTGCAAGGGCATCCAGGTTCTCTTCTGCAAGGTCAGCCTTCGCAACGCCACCGTTATACTTTAATGCACGTACTGTTGCAACTAAAACTACTGCGTCTGGTTTCAGACCTGCCATACGGCATTTGATATCAAAGAATTTCTCAGCGCCAAGATCTGCACCAAATCCGGCTTCTGTGACAGTGATGTCACTTAACTTCAGAGCCATCTTTGTTGCACGTACACTATTGCAGCCATGTGCAATGTTTGCAAATGGACCGCCATGTACTAATGCCGGTGTATGCTCAAGTGTCTGGATCAGGTTTGGCTTGATCGCATCTTTCAGAAGTGCAGCCATAGCACCTGTTGCCTGAAGATCATCTGCTGTAACAGGTTCTCCCTTGAAATTGTAAGCGACAATGATTCTTCCAAGTCTGCGTTTAAGATCAGCAAGATCATCTGCAAGACAGAGGATCGCCATGATCTCAGATGCCACTGTAATGACAAAATGATCTTCACGGACCATACCGTCTGTTTTGCGTCCAAGTCCGACAACAATATTTCTGAGAACACGATCATTCATATCGACACAACGTTTCCATACAACCTGTCTTGGATCAATACCAAGTGTATTTCCCTGCTGGATATGATTGTCGAGCATTGCAGCAAGAAGGTTGTTTGCTGAAGTAATCGCATGAAAATCTCCTGTAAAATGCAGGTTCAGATCTTCCATAGGAACAACTTGGGCATATCCGCCACCGGCTGCTCCACCTTTGATTCCGAAACATGGTCCGAGAGATGGCTCACGAAGCGCGATCATTGCCTTTTTTCCAAGTTTTGCAAATGCCTGTCCGAGACCTACAGATGTTGTAGTCTTACCTTCTCCGGCCGGAGTAGGATTGATTGCTGTTACAAGTACAAGCTTTCCATCCTTATTATCTTTGATTCTGTTCCAGAGTTCATCGGAAAGTTTTGCCTTATATTTTCCATAAAATTCAAGTTCATCTTCTGAAATACCGGCCTGTACCGCTACCTCTTTGATGTGTTTCATTTCTGCTTCCTGTGCAATCTGAATATCTGTTTTCATCTTTCCCTCTCCTTTGTATCACTTTTGGTGTTTTTAAATTTTACGAAGTCTGATTCTGCATATATTCTGCAAACTCTTCTTTTGTCATAAGCACTTTTCTTGGTTTTGTTCCTTCCTCCGGACCTACAACACCGGCTTCACATAGCTGATCCATAATTCTGGCAGCACGGTTGAAACCAATCTTGAACATCCTCTGAAGCATACCAATCGATGCTTTTTCCTTGTCGATGATCAGATTTCCTGCATCTGCAAAATAGACATCCCTGCTGTTCTCACTGTCCTGTTGTCCCGGAAGCATCCCCTGCCCCGGAAGATCTGCGCTGCTTGAAATCTGTTCTTCTAGTTCATTACTGTACGAGGTATTTCCGTTCTTGTCAATCAAATAATCAACAACTTTTTGAACTTCTTCGTCCGAAACGAAAGAGCCCTGCACCCTGACAGGTTTTGGATATCCGGATGGATAAAAGAGCATGTCTCCCTTTCCCAGGAGCTTTTCGGCACCATTCATGTCGATAATTGTCCTTGAATCGACACCTGATGATACAGAAAAAGCAATTCGGGAAGGCATGTTTGCTTTGATCAATCCGGTAATAACATTTACAGATGGTCTCTGTGTTGCAAGAATCAAATGAAGTCCCGCTGCTCTGGCCAACTGTGCCAGACGACAGATAGCACCTTCTACTTCTCCAGGAGCAACCATCATAAGATCAGCAAGCTCGTCAATGATAATTACAATCTGAGGAAGCTTTTTCTGAATCTCCGGTCCGGTTTCCCCATGTTTGACCTTTTCATTAAAGCCCTTTAAATCACGTACATTGTACTGTGCAAAAAGTTTGTAACGCTTTTCCATTTCAGCAACTGCCCAGTTCAAAGCACCTGCCGCCTTCTTCATATCTGTGACAACCGGAATCATCAGATGTGGAATTCCGTTATATACACTTAGTTCCACAACCTTTGGATCGACAAGGATCAGTTTAACATCATCAGGATCTGCCTTATAAATAACACTCATGATCAGAGTGTTGATGCAGACAGATTTACCGGATCCCGTTGCACCTGCAACAAGAAGATGCGGCATCTTGGCAATGTCAGTCACAACAACCTTTCCGGCAATATCTTTGCCAACTGCAAATGAAATTGGCGATTTACTGTTTTTGAACTCTTTTGACTCCAGCAGATCTCCAAGCATAACCGCTGTATTTTCACTGTTCGGAACTTCGATACCGACCGCGGCTTTACCAGGGATTGGAGCTTCAATTCTCAGATCTGCAACTGCAAGATTTAGCTTGATATCATCTGCAAGTCCAACAATCCGGCTTACTTTTACGCCCTGTTCCGGTTGAAGTTCATATCTTGTAACAGATGGACCACAGCTTGCGTTTGTTACATGTACTCCAACTCCAAAATTCTGTAGTGTCTGTTCCAGTTTTAAAGCCGTGGCACGAAGGTGTTCATCCGAATCACCGCCGCCTTTCTTCCCCTTCTTTAACAGATTCAGCGGAGGTGTATGATAAACCGGCCGTGGTTTTTGCTCCTGTTCCCGTATGGTCTGTTCTACACTGGCTGTCTCTGCGGCAACTGCCTGCGCGTCTTTTTTGCTGCTTTTTCTGGAATGCTCCTGTTTTATCTCCGGGCTATTTTCAATCATAGGATCCGCAGCCGGATCATGCTCAGAACTTATCTCGTTTTCTTGTCGGGAAGCGGGTGTCTGTACCGGTTCAAGATGCAGTGCATCGTCAAACGGAATCTCTTCTTGTACATCCATTGCCGGCTCTGCTCTGTTAATGACAAAATGATCTTCAAAGGAATCCGTCAGATCTTTTGAATCTGGCTCTTTCTCCGGGACAAGTTCTGTCATTTCAGGTGATTTTGGAGTATGTCCAAAGCCACCAACAGGTGATTCTTCTTCCGAAAGAAGCGTTGTTGCGAACGTGATACCTGATGCTTTAAGGTCTGTCCGCTTTGTACGTTTCTTTTTCTCGCTTGGAGAAGATACATCTGCCTGTGAAGTTTCGGCGTTTTCTCTTTGTTTCAACGCAAGTGCCTCTTTACGGGCATCCCTCTCAAGTGTACGGATCTCAGCAGTTTCCTGATGTTTCCGTTTCACTTCCTGGTAAGCTTTCTTTCCCTGTCTTCCAAGTGGGGCTAATAAAGAACGTTCTGTTACCAGAATGATACAAATGATTGAGAAAATGATCAAAATAACATAAGTACCTGCTTCTCCGATCAGTGGACATAAAATACTGATCAGAATTCCGCCAAGTAATCCACCTGCATTTTTATCAGCGCTGGAATCTTTGTAGTAAGATAAAACAGATGTCCCGGCGGTATATGGATGAAACATCAATTCTAAAATTCCACAAAGGAGAATGACCAGAACAATTGCGGCACCTACTTTTATGTAAGCATGAGGATTTCCTTTATTGGAAATATAAAAAGCAACTGCTCCGAAAAATACAAATGGAAATAAATATGCCATTGCTCCTACAAGTCCAAATCCTACAGAAGAAATTGCTCCTCCCGCTATGCCACCCATACCGAAATTACTCAGGATAAGAAGGATACAGATGGCAAGGGAACCCAATAGAAGGATTTCTGAACGAATTTCCTGACTTTGTGCTGTATTTATATGATTTGAAGTTCTTTTTGTCTTACTGCCAGAACTTTTCTTTGTGGAGGCAGAAGCTTTTTTTGCTGTCGATGTTTTCTTAGTTGTTGCATTTTTTGCTGCTTTCGCTGTGTTGTTCGTAGAACTTTTTTTCGTATTTGTAGATTTTGCAGCCATCTGATTCCCCCTTAATTATTATACCATTGTACTGATTCAATCAAACGATAGATTGAATACATATTATTTTAAGTATAACATCAATTAAAATTCATGTCATTACAAAATTTCTGTGATCAGATGCCATTTTTTTGTTCTATATTTACATTTCCGAAGGTTTTTCCCGTTTTTCATCAATCAATTCATAGAGTTTTTTAAATGCCTGGTGAATGCCTCCGACTTCGTCGATGATCCCTTCTCTTACAGCTTCTTCTCCTTCTAACAGTGTTCCTACATCTTTTACAAGCTGCGTAGGGTTCAACATCAGATCAACAAGACGTTTTTCTGTGATTTTAGAGTGTGCAGCAATAAATCTGGCAATTCTGTCCTGTGTACGTTCCATATTTCTCAGACTCTGTGTCACACCGATAAAAGTACCGTTTGAACGAACCGGATGAACAACCATGGTTCCTGTCGGTACAATAAAGGAATAATCTGCCGAAACAGCAAGAGGACCGCCAATAGAATGACTTCCACCAAGGACAAGAGAAACGGTTGGTTTTCCCAAAGAAGCTATCATTTCCGCAATTGCAAGTCCAGCTTCCACATCTCCACCCAGTGTATTTAATAAAATGAGAACTCCCTCTACTTCATCGCTTTCTTCAGCTTCAGCCAGCTGTGGAAGTAAATGTTCGTACTTTGTTGCTTTTGTATTATTTGATACTGTTTCATGTCCTTCAATTTCACCTATAATTGTCAGAAGACGAATTTTGTAATTCTTTTTATTTTCATTTAACATTAACGCACCAAATTCTTTGATTTCATCTGATTTTTGCTTTTTTTCCTCGCTCATATAAATATGCCTCCTGTTGAAAGTAAATAAATACTATTACTAGATTGCACAGAATACGGGAAAATATGTATTGTATCCAATTCTGCATATCAATCTCCACAATTTAGGCAAAAGAGCTAACTACTGTTTAAAACCTGCAATTCGGATACAAAAAACAGGAGGTATGGATACAAAATCATGGGAATCCATACCTCCTGAATCATATGTTATTTATATTAATCTTCCAGTGCCTGTTCTACATCGGCAATCAGATCTTCGATATTCTCAATTCCAAGACTGAAACGAATCAGATCTGGCTGTACACCTGCTTCCAACAGTTCCTGCTCATTCATCTGTCTGTGTGTATGACTTGCAGGATGAAGTACGCAGCTTCTTGCGTCTGCTACATGAGTTACGATCGCAACCAGTTTCAGTTTGTCCATCATCTTAACTGCTGCTTCTCTTCCGCCCTTTAATCCAAAAGTAATAACACCGCATGTTCCATCCGGCATATATTTCTGAACAAGATCATAATCCTTGCTTCCCGGAAGTGATGGGCAGTTTACCCATGCCACTTTCTCGTGTCCCTGGAGATACTGTGCCATCTTTACAGCGTTCTCACAATGTCTTGGTACTCTCAAATGAAGGCTCTCAAGTCCAAGGTTCAGAAGAAATGCATTCTGTGGAGACTGGATCGATCCAAGATCTCTCATCAGCTGTGATGTTGCTTTTGTTATATAAGCAGCTTTGCCAAACTTTTCTGTGTATACAATTCCGTGATAAGTCTCATCCGGTGTTGTAAGTCCGGCAAACTTGTCTCCGTAAGCAGCCCAGTCAAAGTTACCGCTGTCAACGATTGCACCGCCAACACAGGCTGCATGTCCATCCATGTATTTTGTAGTTGAATGGGTAACAATATCTGCACCCCATTCAAAAGGACGACAGTTGATCGGTGTTGCAAATGTATTATCTACGATTAACGGAACATGATGTGCATGTGCAGCTTTTGCAAATTTCTCAAAATCAAAAACAGTCAATGCCGGATTGGCAATCGTCTCTCCAAAAACAGCTTTCGTATTCTCCTGAAATGCCGCATTCAGTTCTTCCTCTGTGCAGTCTGGGTCTACGAAAGTTGCTTTTACTCCCATCTTGCGGATTGTATGAGCAAACAGGTTGTAAGTACCGCCATACAAGGCAGAGGCACATACGATATGATCACCTTCTTCAGCAATATTCATAATCGCATAAAAGTTTGCTGCCTGTCCGGAAGAAGTCAGCATTGCTGCTACTCCACCCTCCATATCACAGATCTTTGCTGCTACTGCATCATTCGTCGGATTCTGAAGTCTTGTATAAAAATATCCGGACTCTTCAAGATCAAAAAGTCTTCCCATCTGATCACTGCTGGTGTAACGGAAGGTTGTGCTTTGTACGATCGGGAGCACACGTGGTTCACCGTTTCCCGGATTGTAACCGGACTGTACACATTTAGTTTCCATCTTGTAATTACTCATCATTGTCCCCCATTTCTTATAACTGATTATTCGTTCCAGTTATGGTATACGTCCTGAACATCATCATCTTCATCAAGAAGATCAAGTGTTTTCTGGATGTTTTTAATATCTTCTTCTTTTGTAAGATCAACATATGTCTGTGGAATCATTGTAACTTCAGCAGAAACCATAGGGATTCCGGCTTCTTCCATCTTCAGACGAACATCACTGAAGTCTTCCGGTGCTGTTAATACTTCGTAGCTGTCTTCTTCTTCGTTAAAGTCTTCAGCACCTGCATCAAGTACAGTCATCATAAGATCATCAGAGTCCATATCGCACTCTTCTTTATCAATAATGATCTGTCCTTTTTCATCGAACATGAAAGATACACATCCAGGTGTTCCTACGTTTCCGCTTCCCTTTGTAAATGCATTTCTTACATTGGAA
>OBVO01000889.1_pt1 | contig 15291 bp, 6 predicted proteins | sample 1495151 | NCBI WGS metagenome assembly OBVO01 (sample SAMEA2580019, study PRJEB22360) | human gut metagenome | reverse complement strand
GAAGCAGAGTTGTTGCCGACCATACAGTCACGGTGTCCGGGACTTGCCCATTCCGGAAGGAATCCGCTTTCAAGGTACGCATTGACCAGTCCTTCCTGCATCTTCTGATTCATGGACGGATACATCAGGTTCAGGAATGGGAACAGACAGCGGAACGTATCCCAGAAGCCGGTATCTGTAAACATATAGCCCGGCAGCACTTTTCCGTTGTAAGGGCTGTAGTGTACGACCTGTCCTTTGGCGTCTATTTCATAAAAGCTGCGTGGGAACAGCATCGAACGATAGAGGCAGGAATAGAAAGTGCGCAGATTGTCGATATTATCGTCTTCCACATCTACTTTGCTCATCTCACGGTTCCAAGTGTCTTTTCCTTTGGTGACCAGCTGGTCGAAACTATCCTTGCCCAGTTCCTTGAGATTCAGTTCCGCCTGCTCATAACTGATAAAAGAAGAAGCTACACGTGCGTGAACGATCTCCCCTTTCTGGGTAGCGAATCCGATGATTGCTCCGGTATGGTTGCCCTGAACTTCTGTTTCGTTCGGGAGAATGTTGTTCTCTTTCACGCCGGAAGTAAAGGTGAACGGTTTGTCGAACTGGATGACAAAGTAATTCTTGAAGTTCTCCGGCACTCCGCCGCTGTTCTTGGTAGAATAACCGATGATCTTGTTTTCTTCCGGAATCACCTTTACATAAGAGCCTTTGTCGAATGCGTCGATAACGACATAAGCGTTCTTGGTTTCCGGATACGTGAAACGGAACATAACGGCACGTTCCGTCGGAACGAGTTCCGTAGTAACGTCGTGGTCTGCGAGATACACCTTATAATAATAAGGCTTGGCAATCTCCGCTTTGTGCGAGAACCAGCTGGCGCGTTGGTCCTGGTCGAATACCAGTCCGCCTGTGATCGGCATGATGGAGAACTGACCGTAGTCGTTCATCCACGGGCTGGGTTGATGTGTTTGTTTGAAGCCCCGGATTTTGTCGGCATCGTAGGTATATGCCCAACCGTCGCCCATTTTACCGGTTTGCGGTGTCCAGAAGTTCATTCCCCACGGCAGTGCCGTAGCCGGATAGGTATTTCCGGTCGATAACTCAAACTTGGACTGCGTTCCTACCAGCGTGCTGACATAGTCTACCGGATTCTTGACGGCAGAAATTTGCATGCTGTACAACACCGCACCTCCAATAAATAACAGGTGTTTAAATGAAAAATGTGTTTTCATGAACAAATGAATTTATGAATAAAATTAGTTTCTGTGACGAAAATAGAGAGAAAAGGAATGCCGCTACCGGAAGTCGAAATACTAAATCGCCCTGTGGCGCTATAATTAACCAAACTGGCACGCATTCTTACATATATTCTGCGCCAAAAAAGTGCTGGAAAGTTTTTTTGTTTACCTTTGTCATATTGCAAATCTAAGGATTCTATGCCATGAAAAAACATTGTATTTTACTTTTCTTCTGCTGCCTTAATCTGCTGATGAATACAGCCGGTGCCTATAATCTGAAGCAGGTTGCCGACAAAGAATATATGTCCAACAGCTCTATTACTTCTCTGTGCCAGGACGACAAAGGACTGATGTGGATCGGCACTTGTGACGGACTCAATATCTATGACGGTCAGGAGATCGAAGAGTTTAAGACCCGTGACAAGGAGGATTACTTATCCGGCAATCAAATTGATAATATTGTTTATACCGGTAACGATACTTATTGGTTTCAGACTTATTATAGCCTGATACGCCTGGACCGTAAAACGAACTCCATTACACGCTTTAATGAGTTTCAGAAACTCTTCTTGATGAATAAGGATAATCATGGCACCTTGTTTATCATTAAAGACACCAACTGCATCTATTATTTTCATAAGAAGGAAGGCATCTTTAAGAAAATCAATGTGACTGGTATCCCGATATCGGATGTCATTACTTTCTTCTTTGATAAAAATAACCGTATGTGGGTGATGATGAAAGGGTATAACCGGTGTTATGACCTGCAACAGGACCCTCTGACGGAGAATATCACTTTAGTATCGCAGAAAAGCGGTTTGGATCATCACACGCCATTGATTTGTAGCTTTTACGATGACGCCGCCGTTTACTACGTGGATAAAGAATACAATCTCTATGCCTTTCATATTGAGAGTAAAAAGAATGAATTTATAGCTAACCTGGGAGCGAACATACAGGCGCATGACAAGATTTCCTCCATTGTTAAATATCATGATAGCTTTTTTGTCGGCTTAATGATGGACGGTGTTCTGGTGTTGGAAAGGCAAAAAGACAGCGGTGAATATCAGATTCAGTCCTTACCTATAAATAGCGGAACATTCAGCCTGATAAAAGACCGCTTTCAGGATGTTGTCTGGATTGGTACGGATGGGCAGGGCGTTTATCTTTACTCAAATCCTCTTTATTCTATAAAATCGGTTGTACTGAATAACTATACCGAAAAGATAGAACGGCCCGTGCGTGCTTTGCTGCTTGACAAGGAGCGTACTTTTTGGATCGGTACCAAAGGGAATGGAATACTTAAAATTTTTGATTATGAGGTACAAAAGAATATCTCGGACTGCCGCTCGGAGATACTGACAACATCGAACAGCGGTTTAGGCAGTAATGCGGTCTACTGTATCAGAGAAAGTAACCATAACTTGTTATGGATCGGTGATGAAGAAGGACTGAACTTTTATTCGTATCGCGAACGCCGTATCAAGAAACTTCCTCTCTGGATTGATAATGAGGAATTCAAATACATACATGATATTTATGAAACGGAGGACTCGGAATTGTGGCTGGCCAGTGTGGGGATGGGAGTAGTCAGAGCGCGTATCGGAGGTACACCGGATCATCCGGTTCTTGAAAATGTGCAACGATATGTGGTCAATGGCGGAGAATTCGGCTCTAATTACTTCTTTACGATCTGCAAGGGGGACAGTCTGAACCTGTTGTTCGGCAATATGGGATACGGGGTATACCGCTTCAATGAAACGATCAACGGATTGGAACCGCTGACTACTCATAAGTATGAGAATATGAACTTGAACAAGGTAGTACCTATTATAAAAGATGATGCGGACAATTATTTGATCGGTACTACTTATGGAGTTATCAAGTATGCCTCAGAAAACTCTTATCAACTGTTTAATGCGAAAGACGGTTTTCTGAACAGTACTATTCATGCCATTCTGAGGCATTCGTCCGATAACTTCTGGCTGAGTACGAATCAGGGATTGATTAATTTTGATACCAAAAGAAATGTATTCCGCTCTTATGGCTTTGGCGACGGGCTTAAAGTCGTCGAATTTAGTGACGGAGCTTCTTACAGAGACCCGCAAACGGGTATACTGTTTTTTGGAGGAATCAACGGCTTTGTAGCTATTCAGGCAGACGGACGTCCTGAACAGCTTTATATGCCTCCCATCTACTTTGACAAACTCTCTATCTTTGGAGAACAATACAATCTTGGAGAGTTTATCACCCGTAAAAAGGAGAATGAAGTATTGAATCTGAAATACGATCAGAACTTCTTTGCTGTTTCATTCACCTCTGTCGATTATCTGAACGGAAATAACTGCACCTATTCTTATAAACTGAAAGGATTGAGTGACCAGTGGATTAATAATGGTAAAGAAAGTTCTGTCTCTTTCACGAATATGGCTCCCGGCGAATATACGTTATTGGTAAAGTACTACAATAGTGTATTCGATAAAGAAAGTGAAGTCTATTCTTTGTTGATACGGGTCGGCGACCCGTGGTACGCCTCTTGGTGGGCGTATCTCATTTATTCTTTATGTCTGCTAATGATAGCCGCCATGCTGGTACGTTCGTTTATTCTCCGCACCAAACGGAAAAAGCAGGAACTGCTGAATGAAATAGAGAAACGCCATCAAAAGAATGTATTCGAGTCGAAACTTCGTTTCTTCACTAATATAGCTCACGAGTTCTGTACCCCGTTGACTCTTATCTACGGTCCTTGCGGGCGTATCCTTTCATCAAAAGGACTCAGTAAATTCGTAGTCGATTATGTTCAGATGATTCAGACGAACGCGGAACGTTTGAATAACCTGATTCATGAACTGATCGAATTCCGCCGTATCGAAACCGGAAACCGGGAAGTGAGGATCGAGGCCCTGAATGTATCTTCCTTAATGAAAAATACGGCAAAGACCTTTGTCGATATGGCTAAATCCCGGAATATCACGTTCCTGAGCAAGATACCCGAGCAAGTTTCCTGGAACTCAGACAAAGGTTTTCTGAATACTATTATTATCAATCTGATATCCAATGCCTTCAAGTATACTCCGGATGGGAAAAGTATCAAAATAGAAGTGGATACCAACGATGAAAACCTGCTGGTTCTCCGGGTTGCCAATGAGGGAAGTACGATTAAAGAAGAAGACTTTCAATATGTTTTCAACCGTTATGCTATCCTGGATAGCTTTGAAAACCAGGATGAAAAGAACTTCTCCCGTAATGGGCTGGGACTTGCCATTTCCTACAATATGGCGAAATTGCTGAATGGTACGCTGAAGGTGGAAAATACGCCTGACGGCTGGGTATTGTTTACTTTGTCATTGCCTCCGCTGGAAGTGACTACCGGCGTATCGTCTTCTAAACGAATCACTTCGGAATACATTCCAAAAATAGAGTCGCAACTGGTGCTGAAACTTCCTCACTATGAATTTGACAAGATGCGGCCTACATTGCTGGTGATTGATGATGAACTGGAAATGTTGTGGTTCATCGGGGAAATCTTCTCTAACGATTTTAATGTGGTCACCCTGCAGGAGCCGGAACGGGTGGAGCAGGTATTGAATGAAGTTTATCCGAATGTGATCATTTGCGATATCATGATGCCGGGAATTGGCGGTATCGAATTGACGAAACGGATTAAGTCGGTGAAGGAAACGTCACATATACCTATTATTATGGTTTCCGGCCGGCATGAAATGGAACAGCAGATGGCTGCACTTTCTGCAGGAGCCGAGATGTATATCACCAAACCGTTTAACGCGGAATATCTCCGTATCTCTGTTTGTCAGATGTTGGAACGTAAGGAAGTACTGAAGGATTATTTCAGTTCAGCAATCAGCTCTTTTGAAAAGACAGATGGTAAACTGACACATAAGGAATCGAAAAAGTTCCAGCAATCTGTTCTGAAGATTATCAATGACCACATTCAGGAGAAGGAACTGACTCCCCGTTTCATAGCCGATCATTTGGCTATCAGCGTTCGCAGCCTTTACCGGAAAATGGAGGAGATGGGGGAAGAAAGTCCTACGATTATGATTAAGGAGTGTCGTTTGCATGTAGCGAAAGATTTGCTGCTGAAAACGAAAAAGACGATTGATGAAATTGTATTCGAAGCCGGATTCTCTAATAAGGTCACTTTCTTTAAAGTATTCCGTGAAAAGTACGGATGCACGCCAAAAGAATTCCGGACCAAACACTTGGAAGAAGTGCAATAATCAGTCCCTTCTGTTGACTGTCTGTATAGCATAACGAGACTTTTCCCGGAAGGTGAAGAGTCTGATTACACTGAGAGAATATGCTCTATAGCAGGTTTGTAAGCGAGTAAATGTCTATGCCAAAAAAGTAAATAAGAAGTTCGTTTTCCTGTTATCGATATTCTGAATCTTATCTCAGCCTTCATTGCGGGGAATTTAACTTTTAAAGAAAACCGGAATATTATCAAATCATGCCAAAATAGTAAATATCCCTGCCGTGTGGCATAAAACACGAAGAAGGAAAACTCAGAATTTTGGCAAACACGCTAATTTTGCAGATGCAATAAAGAAGCAGGAATATATATAATATGTTTAACTAAATATCTCATGAAACTATGAATCAACAACACGATCCTCCACTTAATTTATTTAAGTATGCAATGATTCCTTTTTACCTTTTATTTCATTTTGTTTGAATTAAATTTAATATCTTATGAAATCTAATTTATTTATGAAGCGTAAGCTTGAAATCGGACTTACCTTATTAATAGGGATGTCTGCCTTTTGGGGTTGCAACAATGACTTGGCTCCGATACGCCAAAATCAAGCCTTACCTCCCGATTTGAGTAAACACTCTGTTTTCGAAAGTTTCTCTCCCGACAGTGGTGGTATCGGAACACAGTTAATCATCCGTGGAAAAAATTTCGGTTCCGATCCAAGTTATGTGAAGGTCACTGTAAATAACAAGGAAGCAGCTATTGTAGGAATGGACGATGAGGTAATCTATGCCATCGTTCCCGCACGTGCAGATACAGGTTATGTTCGTCTGTTTATAGGTAAAGACGAAAATATAGAAGAGTATGCTTCCGAGACAAAATTCCGTTATCAGTTTAAGCGTAATGTGACGACGATGGTGGGACAACACGGTATGAATGGTCGTGAGGACGGCAGCTATGCTGCTTCCAAGCTGCAAAGAACCTGGTTCTTGCTGACTGATAAAGACGGTTCGGTATTCTTTATAGATGAAGGACGTGGTCAGACACAGAATGGTGCTTTGCGCCGTGCACGTAATGGTGAAGTGGAAACTTTGGTGCAGTGTTCCAGCGGTCCGTTTCAGTCACCTACCTGTCTGGCGTTCAGTCCGGCTCAGGACACTCTTTATATCTCTCAGTATTCCTATACGGATGAGAGTAATACCAAGACTGACTTCAATATTATTTATGTAACGCGCGAAGGTGGATTCGTGGATGTAAGAGGACTTTGCAGAGCGAAGAAAGTCGGCACTACAGGACTGGCAGTACATCCCAAAACAGGGGAAGTGTTCTTCTGTAATAAAGGTACTGGCTATGTGTATCGTTTTGACGGACCGAGCTACGAAGACTTTACCCCTCTCTTCCGAATTAACAATGCAACGGAAATTGAAACCCGTATGACTTTTAATACCGAAGGTACGATCCTTTATGTAGCGGTATGTAACCGCCATTGTATCTATCAGGTTCCTTATGATGCTGCTACACACACTTTTGGGAATCCGGTTCTTTTTGTCGGCGCATGGGATGAAAGTGGCTATATCAATGGTACAGGTGCGACTGTCCGTCTGAATAAGCCGGAGCAGATGGCATTTGATGAAGACGGAAATATGTTTGTTCCCGAACGTAATAACCACATTATTCGTAAAATCACACCGGCAGGTTCCGCTTCTCTGTACGCCGGCCAACCCGAGCAGAGTGGATTTGGTGACGGTTTGCCCGAAGAAGCAAAATTCAATCAGCCCGAATGTGTGACGGTTTATCCGGACAACTCGGTCTATGTGGCTGACCGCGATAACCATGTTATTCGTCGTGTGACAGTAGAATAAATAATCTATAAAAAGAATTATCCATGAATAATATTCAAAAATATATCGTATTACTCTTGACGGTAATGCTGCTCGTGCCTGATAGTGCATGGGCACAGGAGAACAAGCAGGAATTTGTAATCAAGGGGGTAGTGGAAGATAATCTTGGTCCTGTTGCCGGTGCGTCGATTGTTGCTAAAAATCAGCCGGGCGTCGGTACGATTACCAACTTAGATGGAGAGTTTACCATAAAGGTGGGAGCTTATGATGTACTTCAAGTGACTTTTATTGGTTATCAGACAGTTGAAATTCCTGTGTTATCGATCAAAGACCGGAATAATCTGAAAGTGAAAATTGTAGAAGATAACCGTAAGATTGATGAGGTGGTGATTACTGCCAGTGGTATCCAGAAGAAAAAGACCTTGACCGGTGCCATTACCAATGTTGATATCAAACAGTTGAATGCTCCGGGAGCTAATCTTTCGAATGCATTGGCAGGTGTTGTACCGGGTATCATAGCGATGCAAACCAGCGGTGAACCGGGTGAAAATATGTCAGAGTTCTGGATCCGTGGTATGAGTACATTTGGTGCCAAGTCAGGAGCTTTAATACTGGTGGATGGGGTAGAACGTAGCTTTAATGAGATTCCGGTAGAAGATATTGAATCATTCTCCGTGTTGAAGGATGCGTCGGCAACTGCCATTTACGGACAACGTGGTGCAAATGGTGTTGTCCTGATTACTACCAAACGTGGTGAAAAAGGGAAAGTGAAGATTAATGTGAAAACCGGTTTCAGCTGGAATACTCCGGTGAAGGTTCCTGAATATGCAAATGCTTATGATTGGGCGAGTTTGGCTAATGAGGCTTTGGAGGGACGTTATGAAAGCCCTCTGTATACAAGTGAAGAGATGAATATTATCCGGTATGGACTGGACTCTGATCTTTATCCGAATGTAGACTGGAGAGACTTGATGCTGAAAAGTGGAGCTCCCAGCTATTATGCCAATATTAATTTCTCCGGTGGTAGCGATAATGTACGTTATTTCGTATCGGGACAGTATACCAGTGAAGACGGACGTTACCGTACTTCCAGTTCTGAAAATAAATACAATACAAATACGACGTATGAACGTTGGAACTATCGTGCGAATGTAGATATGAACTTAACCCGTTCAACGATATTGAAAGTGAGTGTAGGCGGATGGTTGGTTAACCGCAATTCTCCACAGAGCGATGCGGATGATATTTGGAAATCCTTTGCTTACTATACTCCGCTGTCTTCTCCGCGTAAATGGTCTACAGGTCAATGGCCGGTTGTTAATGGCATGACTACGCCTGAGTATCAGATGACTCAAACCGGATATCGCACTATTTGGGAAAGCAAAGTAGAAAGTAGCGTTGCTTTGGATCAGGACTTGTCGTTTATAACGAAAGGCTTGAAATTTTCCGGAGTCTTTGCTTTTGATACCTATAATAAGAATACCATCCGTCGTTCTAAAGCGCAAGAGTTGTGGTCTGCGGAATATTCTCGTGACGCAAACGGTAATCTGGTGTTGAAGAGAGTACAGAATGCTGCTGCAATGTCTCAGAAGAAAATAGTGGAAGGTGATAAACGTTATTATTTGCAAGCTTCTTTGGATTATAGCCGATTGTTCGCTCAGAAACATCGCGTTGGAGTGTTTGCTATGGTCTATCAGCAAGAGACTACTGACGTCAATTTTGATGAGAGTGATTTGATGGGATCTATTCCTCATCGTAACTTGGCTTATTCGGGACGTTTTACTTATGCTTTCCAAGATAAGTATATGGCAGAATTTAACTGGGGTTATACAGGTTCCGAGAATTTTGAACATGGAAAGCAATTTGGCTTTTTCCCGGCCGTATCTGCCGGATGGGTAGTTTCGGAAGAATCGTTTGTGAAGAAAGCGATGCCGTGGTTGGATCTGTTTAAGATTAGAGCTTCTTATGGTGAGGTGGGTAATGACCAGTTGAGAACTAGCTTGACCGATGATAAGACACGCCGCTTCCCTTATATATCTTTGGTAAGTACGGATGATGGAGGATCGTATACTTTTGGTGAATTTGGTACTAACAAAGTACAAGGTTATCGTATTAAAACACTGGGAACATCGAATTTGACCTGGGAGGTTGCCAAGAAGTATGATATCGGTGTGGATTTCAGTATCTTTAATGGGAAAGTCACCGGAACAGTAGATTACTTTGTTGATAAACGGGATGATATCTTTATGCAACGCAATCAAATGCCGCTGACAACCGGTCTTGCCGACCAAACACCTATGGCCAATGTAGGTAAGATGAAATCAGTCGGATGGGATGGAAATATCGCTTTCACCCAGCAGATTGGACAGGTGAGCCTGCAACTACGTGGTAATTTTACTTATCAGAAAACTGATATTTTGGATATGGATGAGGCCGCCAATGAATTATGGTACAAGATGAATAAGGGTTTCCAATTGAATCAGAGCCGTGGTTTTATCGCCCTGGGTTTGTTTAAAGATCAGGAAGACATTGACAGAAGTCCTTCTCAGGCATCTTTGGCTAACAAAACAATACTTCCGGGAGATATTAAATATAAAGATGTGAATGGTGACGGAGTCATCACAACGGATGATGAGGTACCTTTGGGATATCGTCAGCAGCCGGGACTTCAGTATGGTATCGGCTTGAGCGCCAGTTGGAAGAACTGGAACTTTAGCATGCTTCTCCAAGGAACCGGTAAATGTGACTTTTTCGTAGGCGGCAGTGGACCTCATGCTTTCCATGACGGTCGTACGGGTAATATTCTGCAAGTAATGGTAGATGGTAATCGTTGGATTCCAAAGGAAATTTCGGGCACGGAAGCTACGGAAAATCCGAATGCCGACTGGCCTCGCCTGACTTATGGAAACAACAATATGAACAACCGGGCATCTACATTCTGGTTGAAGGACAGAAAATATCTGCGCTTAAGAAATGTGGAACTTTCTTATGACTTTCCTCAGGTATGGACACGCAAGTTCCTTGTGAGTAATCTGCGTCTTGGATTTATCGGACAGAACTTGTTTACTTGGGCACCGTTTGACTGGTGGGATCCGGAAGGTACAAATGAATCGGGAAGTAGCTATCCGATTAATAAAACTTTCTCCTGTTATCTTCAATTTAGCTTTTAAATCAAAAACTACGAATTATGAAAAGAATACTTTATACCATATTGCTGGCTATAGGTACATTGTCCTTCTCGTCATGTACCGATTATATCAATGTGGACAAATACTTTTATGATCAGGTATCTTTGGACTCCGCTTTCTCCAAACGTGTGTATGTGGAAGGATGGTTGTCGAGTGCATACAGTGTAATGGATTATATTGGTGAATATAGAGAACCGTTCCGCTGGGCTAGTGATGATCTTTACCATCCGGACATGAAGGATTATGTGGAAGGAAACTATAGTGCTGATAATCAATTGAGCGATAAAGATCAAAATGAGTCACGACTGTGGAAATATTATGAAGGTATCCGAAAGGCATCTACTTTCATTCAGAATGTAGATCGCTGTTCGGAACTGACGATGGATGAAATAGCCGATATGAAAGGACAGGCACGTTTCTTGCGTGCTTATTGTTACTGGGCTTTAATACGCGTCTATGGTCCCGTACCTTTGATTCCTTTGGAAGGACTGGATGTGAATCTTTCTTATGAAGAACTTTCCTTGCCACGAGAGCATTTTGATAATCTGGTTGATTTTATAGATCAGGAATTGGCTGAATCAGCCCGTTCACTACCGACTAAAAGAACGGTCAACAATCTTGGACGTCCGACTCGCGGAGCTGCATTAGGACTTCGTTCACGTGTGTTGCTTTATGCGGCCAGCCCGCTTTTCAACGGAAATACGGATTTCTTTAATGTGAAAGACTGCTATGGTAATCAATTAGTGTCTCAGACCTATGATGAAACAAAGTGGGCGAAAGCGGCGGCAGCTGCTAAGGATGTGATTGAATTGGCTAAGGCTTCCGGTCTGTATGAACTGTATGTTGTAGCGCCGAAAGCGACCGTTCTGCCTTCACAACGTCCTCCTCATAATGCACTTTATTCGGATAAGAACTATCCGGAAGGTTGGGCGGACGTAGACCCGTTACTTTCTTATAAGTCCAACTTTGACGGTACGATTCTGGGATCGAAAAATCCGGAACTTATATTTACCCGGACAAGAATTGGAACAGGACATATCAATGACTGGGCTTACCAATCTACGCCAAAGACTTTAAAAGGAAACAATCGGTTGGCTGTTACTCAGAAGCAGGTCGATGCGTATGCGATGAATGACGGACGTTCTATCACAGAGGCGGAAGCTACCGGTGATTACGTAACACAAGGTTTCACGACACAGGCGTATGCTGTGGCGAATCCTTTCCTGCCGGCTAAGGTGAATTTGATGTACAATAATCGTGAACCACGCTTCTATGCGTCCATCGCTTATAATGGTTCGGTTTGGGAAGCTTCCAGTGCTTCTGAATCTGAATTCCGCGATCAACAGATATTCTATTATCGTGGTCTGAACGATGGCAAACAGGGATTTAAGGAAGAATGTCCACTGACAGGAGTTACTTTAAAGAAGTTTTATAATTCGGAAGATTCACGGACTGAAGGCGGATATCTGGTTGATAAAACAGAGATGACCATTCGTTATGGTGAAATTCTTCTGATTTATGCCGAAGCGTTGAATGAGTTGACTTCGGGACAAGTTTACCATCTGACTACCTATACCGGAGCTGATGTAGAGATTCAGCGCAGTGTAGATGAAATGCGTTATGCTATCAAACGTATCCGTATGCGTGCCGGAGTACCTGACTATTCAGAGGAGACTTATAATAACCCGAACGATTTCCGTGTGAAATTGAAAAGAGAACGCCAGATAGAGTTATTGGGTGAGAATAGTATGCGCTACTTTGATTTACGCCGTTGGAAAGATGCTATGACAGAAGAAAACCAGTTATTGCAGGGGTGTAACATTAATATCAGTGATGATGAAACGCGTATTGCTGATTTTTATAAACAGACTATCATCACCTCGGTACACAAAGTGTTTGAACAGAAAATGTATTTGTGGCCTTTCCCGACTTACGAGCTGAAACGTAACGTGAATATGACGCAGAATCCTGAATGGTAAAACTAAATAAAATTGGCTTATTATGAAAAAAATAATATCTATATACGGAATAATGGGAAGTCTGCTGATCGCTATGCTGCCCGGAGTTTCTTCATGCGATAAATTGGAAGATGAATTATTCAAGAAGAATACATATATCATTCATAATGGTTGGCAGGATTACTCATTGGAGGTAGCTGACGATAATACCACCGTACTTCCTGTATATTTCGGAGTAAATGGAACATCGGGAAATGATAAGGAAATTCATATAACGATGGAAGTTGACCCGGATACGCTGGATGCGTATAATAAGGACAAGTATAAGAGTCAGACGGACTTATATTATAAGATATTGCCGGAAGGAACCTATACGTTTGATGCCGATTCATGGAATATTAAAAGTGGAGAATTGAATGCGGCGGCTTATATCCATATCGACCTGAACAAGATCAGAGAAGTAGGCAACTTGTATAATGATTATGTACTTCCCTTGCGCATCACTTCTTCTACAGGAGAAGAGATGGGAGCGAATAAATATACGAAAGTATTGGCACATATCGGTTTCAAGAACGATTATTCAGGTATTTATAGTGGTAAGGGCGTTGTGACACAACAGGGAACAACTTATACGACTGAAACGACCAGCACACAACTTTATGCAATTAATAATAATACCTGCTATATGTTTGTGGGCGAGAAGACACGTTCCAACACTACGGACTATCTGAATTATGTGGTTGAAATAGAACGTGATGATTTCGGAGACATAACGTTAACCAGCCATGTGGATGGATTGAAGTTTAAACCTTATAGTGCCAAACTCAGTCGTAAATATACGTATAACTATACAGACCAACGTTATTATACAGAAATTACTACCATTGAATTGGCTTATGAATATCAGGACTCTGCACAGGGCGAATCATTAATGATGTCGTTCGAAGGTACTTTCTCCATGTCAAGAGATGTATTGAGAGTAGACTATCCTAATGTAGACGTAGAAGAGTAATTTACCTTAGTTATAATATATATGAAAGTGATGAAATACTTCGTTCTCGCATCATTGCTTTGTCTTAGTGCATGCGGCGATGATAACGACAACAAAAATAATGAGACACCCCAGAATCTGGCAGAGCTAACCGTTGACGCCAGTGAAATCAGTATCGCACAGGGGGATACCAGAACCGTAAAAATTACGTCCGGTAATGGCGAATATGAGGTGACCTCGGCAAACGAAGAAGTGGTGACGGCAGAAGTCGATGGTGATATAGTGACACTGACAGCTGTAGAAGGACATAACAATGCTCAGGGTGTAGTATACGTGAAAGACAAGTACTACCAGCGCGCTAAGATTTTGGTTAACACGGCGGCAGAGTTTGATCTGAAGTTGAATAAGACGTTATTTACGCTTTATTCGCAGGTGGAAGGCGCCGATGAAGCTTTCGTCAAAATCTATACAGGAAACGGAGGTTATTCGCTGGAAGTGATAGATGAAAATAATTGTATCGAAGTCGATCAGTCTACACTTGAAGACTCGGAATCATTTACCGTGAAAGGTATCGCCCAGGGAAATGCCGAGGTCAAGATAACCGACCGGAAAGGAAAAGAAGCCTTTGTGAATCTGAATGTGATTGCTCCTAAACAGATTACGACCGACGCTGATGAAAAGGGTGTACTGATCAATGCTAATCAAGGTTCTCAGCAAGTAAAGATTTTGAGTGGTAACGGAGAGTATAAAATACTTGATGCCGGCGATACGAAAGTAGTCCGTCTCGAACTTTATGGTAACGTAGTGACAGTGACCGGAAGAAAAGCCGGCGAAACTTCCTTTACGCTGACTGACGCCAAGGGACAGGTATCGCAACCTATTCAGGTGAAGATTGCACCGGACAAACGCTGGTGTATGAATCTGGGAAGAGACTATGCCGTGTGGACGCATTTCGGAGAAATGACAGGCGAAGGAGTAGAAGCATTGAAAGCTGCGACCAACGATTTCAAATTGAAGAAGATGACCTGGGAGCTGACTTGCCGTATCGATAATACTTATTGGTTGCAGACCATTATGGGTAAAGAAGGTTACTTTATTCTCCGTGGCGGTGACGATGGTGAAAAAGGCAAAGAAGGCGGTAATCAGTGGAAAGTCATTGACCTGGTAGGGACAGGCGATAAATTACAACTGAGAACAGGGCATAATGCGATTAAGCTTGGCGAGTGGATGCATCTGGCTTTGGTGGTAGACTGTGACGTAGCACAAAGTAATCCGAGTGAAAAGTACAAGCTTTATATTAATGGCAGCAGAGTTGCCTGGGGAGAAATAAAGAGGAATGATCTCAATTTCTCAGAAATAGATCTTTGCACAGGAAATGACGGCGGAAAAATCTCCATTGGTAAGGCTAGTGATAATAATCGTTTCTTGGGCGGAGCTGTACTTGAAGCACGTATCTGGTCTGTATGCCGTACGGAAGCGCAACTGAAAGCCAACGCATGGGACTTTGTGGAAGAAAACCCGGACGGTTTGTTAGGACGCTGGGATTTCTCTGCCGGTGCACCGGTTGCTTACATTGAAGATGGTACTGACTCCGATCACGAGTTGTTGATGCATGTTTGTAAGTACGACAGCTTCAATGCTACAGAATTCCCAATGAGCAGATTTGAGGAAGCTCCCATAGTAGTACCTTTTAAGTAATCTCTAAATTCGAAGAAAAATGAAAGCAATATTCAAACTGTTTATATTGAACCTCTTGGCTTTGGCATTACTTCCGTCCTGTAGTGATGATGATCAGTCAAACTCAGAACAGAATGATCCCATCAGTGGAAATATTTCTCCGGTAGGTTCATTTGCGGTAGAAGCTACCA
>OBVO01000887.1_pt1 | contig 15295 bp, 17 predicted proteins | sample 1495151 | NCBI WGS metagenome assembly OBVO01 (sample SAMEA2580019, study PRJEB22360) | human gut metagenome | reverse complement strand
TAATCAATCCGTCGTAAAGGGGTTCCGAGGTATTCCCATCCACAAGCATCCTAGGGTGTGCGTTTGCATCCATGCTATGCGCAGCAACTTGGGAGTCTTGGCTATCCTCGTCCCACGTCCCGCAATCTATGTCGCCAAGGGCAGCGTCTATATTAGCTCTTGTCCAGGCAGACCCGTCCCAAAAGTATACATACCCGTCGACAAAGTACGCTTTGTCGTCGCCGCTTGGGTATGCTTGATTAAGCGCAGGCACCGAGCTGTAGCTTCCTCCAATTGATATAGGATCGCCTTTAGGGCCAGCCGGTCCCTCTGGGCCCGTAGCCCTTACCCCAGTGTCCACGTATTTGTCTGTATCAGCGCTCCAGGTTTGCCACATCCCATTTTTGATTTGCGGCCCATGGGACGCATCATTGATTGCGTCCTCAAGGTCAGAGCTCAAACTGTCAACGCGACCCAGAGCCCCAATCAGGGCCGCAAAGTCGTTGCTGCTTGTCACTACGTTGTCGCCTCCTGGTGACACAATTCCGACGCAAGTAATCGTTTGCATCGCACTGTTGCTTTTTTCGTCTGAAATCTCAATTGATAATTTGATCGGCCCCGCTACTGCCGTGACCTGCTGAGGGACGGTCCATTGGGCGGTCACTTGGTCGTCTAATATTGTGCCGTCATAATACCCAGCTGTTCTGTCCGATTTTATGGCGCAAAGTCTGACTGTGCACCCTGATAGAGTCATTAGAGTGTCATCGGACGATTTGATATGTACTTGCAGCAGCCACCCGTAACTCCCTTGCGCAATCCTAAAGCGCTCCAGGTTTTCGCGAGTTAGATACAACTCCAGCGTCAAAACCACCGGAAAGTTTGCCATCAAATCACCACCCTAAATATTGTATAGTTGTACCATCTATTGTGGCACTGCGCTTTTGGATCGTGCTGCCGGAAACGATTAGATTTTGCCCGGCGATCAAATTGCCGTCAGCCGTAATGTTTTCGTCCGCCACCAAACGCGTGGCTGATATCTGTACCCCGTCACTGTCTACCATAACGCTCCCGCGCATGTTATTGTTATAGCGCCAATACCACGCATATGGTCCAATGCTCACGTTGTAGCTGGTGCCATCGGTGCGCGTATATGTTATATTTATAGTCCCGGACGAAATGGATAGCTCCCCGCTGTCTCCATTGCGGTTGGTAATAACGCCATTGTCCAGGTTATAAGTTGTTTCTCCGTCCCTGCTAGTCAGCAGACCAGACGTAATTGACTCGGCTTTAAGGTTTTCGACGTTGACCTCTGCCGCGTTTAGTGTGCCGGTAGCGATAAAATCGGCCACGATCTGGCCATCCATTGTTATTGCCGTATTATATGGGCCGTTGATTCCACTTTCGCTATAGCCAAAGCCGTTGACGTTCCACCGCCAGATTTTAGTTGCTGTTGCTGTGTCGTCAGTGTCCATTATCAATATCTCTTGTGGCTTGCCGTCTGCGTCTGTTTTAATAGCCACATGGCCGCCACGCACTCCTGTGATAAGGCTCGTCGCGTTACTAATAGCCCCCTGTATAATTGATTGCATGTTTTGCGGTGCTTTTTTGACGTCCTGCTCCAACTGCGTGTAGCTGTCCACAAAGTCGCTTCTGGCATCTCCGAGTTCTGCTTCTTCGACTCGCTCTTGCAGCGTGTTATATGTGATCTTTATCACTTTGGATTCAGCATCTACGCCTAACGCCGGAAAGCGCACTGCCACTGTGTCGCACAAGCTTACGCGCTCAAGCAACGGATTCCCCGCATATTCCGGGAGCGTATCTAGGGGGATGTATTTGACTGTCAGGCTTACCTTTGGGACACCAACGTCGTTATCCTTAATATATTTTTGTGCATACTCTTGCAGCGCTTCCGATGTGATTTCTGGTTGTTCATCCCCTTCCGCCTGAAATTTGTCTGAGAAGTCTACCATGAGTGCCTTTGGACGGGCGTATCTGTCTGCATTTGGCGCGTTAACATACGGAACGCCTTCTATATAATGATAAGTGTCTGTACCATTGTCAGAGGTCTTTGCATAGGGAATAACGCATGTATATGTACTGTCGATAGCTTCTTCTTGCGTCAAATCTGTAAGGTTCTTGCCGTACTCAATGGATACACCGCGGTTTTCGCCGCGCGAGGCGTGAAGATATACCGTATAATTGTCCCACTCATACTCCCCTCCAAACGTGTCGAGAATGGACCCGTCTATTCCGCCCATCACAGCGCGGACGTTTTGCGGGCCGGGAAGGTTCACGGAGTTAGAACTCCCTGATATGTCAGAGACAACCCTAAATTTGTGCGGGAATACAGCTCTGTCCATCAGCGCAGACAAAACCGATTGAGCGCTACCAGACGCCTGAAAGTCAAGAACCGGATTGCCAGCAAGCTCATAACTAATATGCTCCGCATTTACCGTGACCACCTGGTTGATTGGGCGAGTCACGCGATAGACTCGGAAAAGCTGGTCTTCTCCGTAATCGTGCGCCTTTGCCTTGATAATCCTATCTGGCTTTATTTCATCATACAGAATCCCCGCAACAGGATATGTCAACTCAAGCTCAAACGTCCCGTTTCGCTCTTCCGTCACTGTGCAACTGATAGTGTCTGTTAGTGTCCCAATCCCGTCGTTGTCAAAGCTTTCTGCGTTCGGAGCGTATAAAATTGGTATCATAATGTGCACCACCTCGGAATCATTTCCACTTTTGTTATATCTCCGTCCCATGTTATACTCACATGGCCGGTTGGCAGTGTCGGATATCCGTCTCCCTCTTTATGGTTATTTAGTGCTTGTGTTCCCTTGTAAGTGCTCATCCGCTCGCTGTCCATCTCAACATATCCATCTACATCTTTTATTTTCCATGATTTGTCACCAACATGCAAATCTACGTCACCGTTTCCTGTGATTTTAATATATGGCAGTGCCTCAAACCTGTGTGGATTTACAAAAATCTCTCCGCGCGATATCTCTCTAAGCCTCAGCCCGCTGCGCAAATACGACATAGGCTTGGCCGTAAAAGTGATGGTTTGCTGCACGACTAACCGAGTAGAGACGCTAATGTCAAGCCCACCGGAGTAACAAGCAAACCGACAGTAATTGCCGTCATAGCTATCATATAGCACTCGGTACTCTCCTGGCTTTGACAGCAGCCACCCCTTTAAGCGGCGCGCCCAGGCGGCGCGATCGTCAATACCTGGGCATTTGATCCACGTATCATAAGATACGTCCAAGTTGTTGTAGTACCCGTCGTCTAAAATTAGAGCGCCGTTCCTTCCCGGGACCTCTTGCAGCGTGATGGACCGTTCTGCGCCAGATATTGCGGCAGGAGAGTCGATCTTAATCCCGTAATCCATAGACGATTCCCCGTCAAAGTAAAAACAATTAAGTGCCTCCAAAGGCCACCGCCCTCCTTTGCCGCTGAAATTCTAGTGCACGCCCGATTTCAAGCGCTGTTCGATTAGGATCATTAATATTAGATGCATATACATTTATGTTGTAAGCTGTGTTACCCGTAAGCTGACCCGTTCCCCCAGTTGCAGATGCATTCATCGATATATTTGGCAATACCATGTTTTCCGCTACTTTGCCAACCGCGCTTTTAATTAACCCAATGTTACCGGTGATGCCATTGGCAAGTGTGTGCATCATGTCCGGCATCCAGCTCCCTATATCCTTAAGGGGTCCCTCATCAGGAACAGAAAAGTGCAGGACAGACCGGATTGCGTTTGCCACATTACCAATCGCGTTTTTAACCGCGCCAAACATGTTTTTGATGCCATTTACTAAACTCTGGATCATTTCCTTGCCCCAATTAAACATGCGGCTTGGCAACGACGTTATAAAACTAATTGCACCATTAAATCCGCTTTGCACAACGCCAGGAATCGCTTTTACCACGTTTGATATCCCTGATTTTAAAGCGTTAAATGCACTAACTGCACCATTTTTTATGTTATTTGCGATATTGACAACAGTTGACTTTATGCCGTCCCAAATGCTAGACACAGCACTGGCAAGCCCCCCAAAAATAGTTTTAAGCGTATTGACAAAGCCAGTGGCAATGGATCCCACCACCTGTTTTATTCCGTTCCAAACCGTTTGAGCGGCGTCTTTTATGTTGTTCCAAATGTTTTGCAAGTCGGATTTTAATCCATCAAAATCTCCTGTTAAAAGATCGATTAAAAGCAACACCGGCGCCAGCACTACGTTTTTTATAAGCTCCCAGGCACCGGATGCAATGTCCTTGATACCGTTCCAGATTCCGGAAAGCGTATCAGATGCGGTTTGCCACAGCGTTGTGACAGTAGATACCACAGCCTGTATTACTGGGTTGTTTGCAATTGCAGTCCAGACAGTTGTCCACGCGCTTTGTAACGCACTCCAAGCTGCTTGTACAGCACCGCAAACAGTAGACCACAAATTTTGAAACCATTCCGAAATAGTACCCCAATTTTGTATGATTAAAATTACCGCGGTAATTGCAGCAATAATCGCGGCAATTATTGGCAACGCGCTTGCAATAACCGGCAATATTGGGGCTATAGCCCCGGCAATCATCGGCAAAACCGTCATTAAGCTGCCTATTGCCGATGCAATCTTGCCGACAATAAGCAGCAAAGGGCCAACCGCTGCCACAATTGCCAAAACCGTCGTAATCACCTGTTGCATCTGCGGACTTAGGCTTGTAAACGCATTTGCAAGAGTGGATAAAAAGTCAGCTACCTTTTGCACAACCGGCAGCAGGATTTGACCCATCGCAATCCCAGCTGTTTCAATCGATCCTTTCAGCTGCTCGATGGCCTTTTCGGTTGGACCCATCTGGGAGTTTGCAAGTCGCTGGGCTGCGGCTTGGTCATTTGTGGCCTGTGTATATTTCTGAAGCCCGGCGGCTCCCTCTGACATCATGACAGTGGCCGCGCGTGTGGCGTCACTACCAAAAATCGTCTGCATCGCTGCGTCGCGAGTCGCAGGAGACAAGCTTCCGAGGCTGCTTTGCAGCACGCCAGCGATTTCGGTGGCATTTTTCATATTACCATTGGAGTCCCGTACGTTTATGCCATATTGCTGCATGAGCTTGGAGGCTGCGTCTGTAGGTGCTGACAGCCTTTGCAACATGGTTTTTAGACTTGTGCCTGCATCGCTACCCTCAATACCAGCGTCGGCAAACGCGCCTAATACTGCGGTCGTATCTTGTATGCTCCACCCTGCAAGATGGGCTTGCGCTGCGCATTGAGATAGACCTTCTGTGAGAGGTTCGACGTCTGTACTTGATGCCGCGGCCGCTCCAGCCAATGCGTTCGCTGCTTGCGCGGATTCGTTGGCTGACAGGTCAAATGCACCCATCTGCTGCACCACGACGTTTGCCGCACTGCCCAAGTCCATACCGGATGATGCCGCAAGGTCTAATGTGGTCTTTAGGGCGCCGGCCTTGATGTCAGCCTCTGTCATACCTCCCTTTGCAAGCTCTGTCATAGCGTTGCCCACTTCGGTCGCGCTAAACTGCGTGTCCTGTCCCATCTGTAACGCGAGCTGCTGCAAGTCGCTCATTTTGTCCATCGGTAAGTCAAGTGCACCCGCGGTCTGGCTCATGGATGTCTCAAAGTCGGATGCGGTTTTAACGCTCGCTGTACCAAGGGCCGCGATCCCGGCAGTAACAGGCAGCATCTTTTGACCGACACTGCTGATATTATCCCCTGCGGCTTTCATCTTTTCGCCGTAGGCAGTCATGGCACCGCTTTGACTTTCTTTGTTTAGTTCTTTTAGCTTCTGCTCTGTATCGACGATCTCTCTTTGCAGGCCCTGCATCTGCTCTGTGCTGATTGGATGCCCAAATTCGTCGTCAACCGCTTGGGCAGCACCTTTCAGCTCTTCGAGCTTCTTTTCTGTTTCTTCAATTTCTTTTTGATAGGCGTCATACTGTTCTGACGATATTTTCCCCTCGTTTAGCGCCTTTTTCATTTCGGCGTCTTTAGACTTTAGCTCTTCCAGCTTTTTTGTCGTATCGTCGATTTCTTGCTGGATAGGCGTGTACTTTGCTTTCCAGGCGTCATAGTTTTCCGCAGATTTTGCCACTTGCTCGTTTGCCTGCTTTAGTGTTTCCAGCTTTTGCTTTGTAGCATCGATTTCTTTTGCCAGCAAGGAGGATTTTTGATTCAGCAGGTCCATGTTTGTAGGGTCTAACTTTAGTAGCCTGTTTACGTCTTTAAGCTGAGACTGTGTGGTCCTGATTTCTCCGTTGACGCCTTTAAGCGCAGACGATAGTGGCCCTGTATCTCCTCCGATCTCTACAGTAATCCCTTTGACTCTGTCTGCCATTGTTTTTCACCCCCTTTTTAAAAGCGGTCGAAGTCCGCTTGAGTGGCTTTATATGGGTACTCAAAATCATCGTTTTTCTGCTCTGTCAGCATGTCTAGCACTATACCAATTGTCAACTGCTCCAAGTCGTCCATGTGTAGCCCTAGCTCTGTGCAGCGTAGCAAGTACAAGGCCGTGTTGCTTTCTCTGTCTATCTCACGCTCTTTTTTTTTGGCTTACTCGTGGTGGATATGTTCATTCCCCACAGCTCCAAAATTTCCGGCAAAATTTCAGTTATGGAAAACATAGAAAATTGTTCCAGCCACTCGTTTGGGTCGTCCGGAACACTTTTGTCTGCATGCTTTGCCAGAATATAAGCAATGTTTTCAAACAGCTCCAGGTCAATCGCTTCGAGCTGTTCTCCTTGCGTCTTTGCGTTTTGTAATTTATCTGACAGTCTGCCCATATCCTGGAATATGTCTCTTTTAAACCTAACCCGATACAGGACAGGAACGGATGCGTCCGCTCGCATCGGAACTGATACCGTTCCTCCGTCTGCCCCGGGCACTTCAATTACTTTTAGCATATATTACGAACCTGCCTTTGCTGTCACAGTTGCAGACCCAGCGCCCACGGCTTTGTTGCTTGCATCTACTTCCGCAATCACAATCTGGTTTCCTGTCGTGGCTGTGATACCACTCTCGCCATCCCAGTCTGTCCAGCTGCTTAAGTCCTGCTGATAGGTAGGCATCGATACGCTTGATCCAGTTTGGTATTTATAAGCATGTCCGCTCCCGAGCGTCGGAGTCACCGTTACTTTTGTTTCCCCTGTGTTAGTTCCCTCGGCGCTCACAACATTAAGCGTGGCAAGCCCCTCTGCGACATATGTGTATACAGATGTATACCATTTGTTATACGTTTCCGGGCTTGTTGATTCGCAAGTTTTTGCCTTTACAAAAGCCTTACCTGTTTCAGGATCTACAAGCGGGGACGCCGTGATTGTGCCTGTCTCTGTTTGCGGCTCCGCGCTGTCTTCTTTTGTGTTGGACTCTAAAGACGGGCGCGACATTTTGCAGTTATACAGCACATGCCGGATCGCGTTTACATCTCCGGTAAATTCAAACATCAGCGCAAACGCCTGAGGCTCTGCAAAAGAGTCTTCAAACTGCACCCCGTTTCCATCCAGCGTCTCACACAAGATTTCTCGCCGAAAGTCGTCCGGGATGAGAGCGCTTTCAAAGTCTCCAGAATACCCATTGTTGGCAATAGATGTATAATACACAATATCGTCAGCGTAGAAGGAGTTGGTGTCGCCTTCCGCGTCCAGACTCATGCTAACAGCCCCGGGCCACGATTGTGGAGTTCCAAAGCTGTAGGAACCGTCTTCTTCTACTGTCAGCTTAGCCCAGTGTACGTTTTTGAGTCCATATTTAACTTTGTTATTATTTGCCATTGTTACACCTCAATCTCATAAATAACTTGATACTGCTTTTCTGTATCGTCATAACTTTCCGTTTTGTACCAAATAAAAGAGGACAAGGCTTTTTCCACCTTGTCCTCTGCGTCTGTGTCCTTTAGACTCGTATATAGCTCAACCTGTATATGGTCTATTTTTTTGTATACGATATCATCAGCTGCAAAGTTGTTGCTATACGCAACCAAAAAGCAGATAAATGGCATCGTCTGCTCTGTGTTAAAAACATTATACGCCACCGGAAATCCGGTGGTTTCTAGCTGCTTCTTTAGATCTTCCAGCGTCATTTACTCAGCACCGCCTTTATCCGTTTTTCAAGCTCTTGCTCTGCCCTTTGCTCTGCTGGACGGATATGTGGACGGCCAGAAACTGTCCCGTACTCTCGGTGGGTCCCGTTTTTTATAACATGGCCAAACTCAAGCAAATGCGTTAGCTGGTAATTAGTTTTGTTATATATTTCCACTCGCAGATCTTGTCGGCTTTCAAACGCTGTGCGCCGTCTCCATCCTTTTTTATAGTCCCCTGTTAGTCTTGGGCTGTTTTGCTTGATTTCATTTAAGCAGCTTTTTGACACGTCCTTTACAGCAGACTTTACTTCCTCTGCCTTTTCGTCCGTGTAATCGCTAATAATTTTAGTAAATTCTGCCGACAGCTGGTCAACAGACACTTTCTTTTTGCTCATATCCCCACTTTTTCTTCTAGGTATAATTCTATTTGCTCCCCATCTGCCAAGTATGTGCGATATACGCCGTACCGCTTTCCGTGTATCTCCACGACTTGCTCTCCGTTATAATCAGGAGAAAATACTGTTACACGGTATGACGGCTTTAATCCGCTGCGCCCAGCATCAAACCATTCGGCTCGACTAATGCTTCCAACGTTACCAAATACAGTTCTTTCTGATTCGACCGGAACTTGCTGCCCGATTTCGTCCGCCTCATATGTTCTGGATATCAGCTTAATTTCCGCCACCCTATCCATCATCCGCCTCCTTGTTATATATTCCAGACAACGCAAGGGCGGCTTTTAGGTGCTCATATGCATCTGCAAATTTTTTGGATTCAGAGTCATAGCCAAACATTGCCTTGCAGTACAGTTTGACTGCCTGCTGCACAACGGCGTCAGACGAATCCACTTTTGCAACTCCACCATTTATCAGATCAATCTCACAAGATTGGATCGTTTGCAATAATTCGTCATCTAAGGCATCAGTAACAATGCGCAGCCATTGTTTAACAGGTGGTAACAGGTCTTGTGCCACAAACGCCAATTTTTATCATCCCCCATCGCGAATAAATCGTTACGAGGCTGACGGAATAACACCAGACGCTATTTTTTCGGCTGTGACCGCTCCCGCTGCAATTTTGTCAGTTGTAACTGCGCTGTTTGCAAGCATATCAGACGTGATGCTACCACTTGCCGGGGTTCCGCTTGGAATAACTCCAGCCGCAATCTTTGCGGATGTGACAGCCCCCTCTGCAATCTTGTCAGCAGTAACCGCATTCGTTGCGATTTTGTCAGACGTAACAGCGCCATTTGCAAGCATGGCAGAAGTAATACTTCCGCTTGCAGGTGTACCGCTGCCGCCAGAATATGACGAGGCAAACGCCTCGATCAAATCGGCAATATTATCCGTGTCCGGCGGGAACCCACCCGCCTTTGTGACAAGGGCTTTTAGCGCCTCTGCGATTGTTGCCATGATGCCGCCCCCTCATTATGCCTTAACGGTTAACTGTGCAAAGGACAGGTCGTCAATAAGGGCGCCCTGACCGCGTGCATATCCGCTGTATGTATACACATGGCTTTTGATATCTTTGTCGGTTTCGACCATAATGTCCTGCACCATGTTATAGGTGACGCGCCGAGGATCACCGATCAAAATCACGTCGTCTGCCACAGCATCCTCGATTTTGATTGTAGCGCCCAACAGAGTACCGGCAGCACCCGTCTGAAGGCTCGGCTGAAAAATCGGGCGTCCTGTGCCGTCTGTCATAGCAACCAATCGATTATAGAGCGTCGCGCGTGTCATGTAGGCGACACAAGTGCCAACACGCTTCAATTTGCCAAAGGCACCGGCCAGCTCGCTGTATGTGACCTCTCCAGACGTCGCGGTGGTAATTTTGTTGGCGGAATTGATGCCGTCACTAATCGTCTGGATTGTGTCCTCTGCCATAGCCTCACCAAGGCCGGACGCGATTTCATTTGTCAAATACGATTCAAGGGCGTCAACTGACATTTTCGCTTCAGCATAAGATACATTTACATGCTTCGAAAAATCATTTCCAGACAGCGTCACTTTCACCATTGTGTTCTGCTCGTCTTCGTTTGCAGTTGCTTCTGCAACCTTCTTGGCTTTGCCTTGTGTGATTTCAGTGTGCTTCACTACCTCCAAAATGGTTCCGGTCCGGTAAATTGTAATGTCTCCCATAATGGCATGCTGTCCGGTCACCAAGTCCCAAATAGTGTTAAGCATGGTTGTCGGGAGTGGCGCACTGGTCGTCGTAGTGGTATGCGTAAACGCCTCGTTTTCGAGTTGCGTCATCTGGTCGTCCTGACCAAGCAAATGCTTGAAAAACGCATTTCTATAAGCATCAGAACCAACGCCGATATCTTTTCTTTTCAGCGTATTGTCAAGGGCGCTTTTCGTATCTACAATATCAGGGATTTGCACGCTATCTTTCAACGCGTTCAGCGACTCTTTTGCCGCTTTTTGCTTTTCAAAGTCATTGTCGAGGGATTCAATTTCGGTTTTCTTTTCTGCTGCCGCTTCCAGATTTCCGTCGTCAATCAGGTTCTGTGCCTCTTCGAGCAGTGCGTCGCGGCGTTCTTTGTAAGATTTCAAGTTCATTGTTTTTCTCCTTTCAGTTTCAAAATATCAAGCTCCAGCTGTGCCTTTTTAGCCGCTGGAGATTTAAACGCTTTCATAATTTTATTTATAGCAGATTCTGGCAGAACGGGACCAGACACAGACGCCACCAGAGAACTTTCCGATGGTCCGGATATTTTATCAATTAGTCCAATTCTGACAGCCTCTCCTGCTGTCAGCCACGTTTCTTTTTCCATCATGTCCAGCGCTTCGCTCTCGCTCATGCCTGTCTTTTCCACATACGCCGACGCGATTGCTGAGTTTGCTTTTCGCAAAATATTGCTTTCTTGGTCTTTGACGTGGTAGTCCCCGTCTGTCCCAGGGCTTGACACATTATGGACCATCACCATTCCAGTCGGGCTGATATCTGACGGACCCGCACAAGCAATCACAGACGCTGCACTTGCGGCAAGTCCGACAACATGGATCCGGACGTTACCAGGGTATCCTCTCAGGGCACTGTAAATTTCTGACCCTGCAAAAATAGACCCTCCTCCGCTGTTTATGTACACATCTACATCTTCCCCTGACGCGTTTTGCAGCGCCTGTACCACTTGAGCAGGAGCGCAATGCAAAATATCAAGCCAGTCATATGCCCATGCATCGGTATCGGATACAATGGCGCCTTTAACGTCTATCTTCATTCGCTTTCACCTCCCTCTGTCACCGTTGAAGTCGATACTGCCGCTGTGTCCAGGCGCCTTATCGGCTCGTCTCCGCCAGGAATGGGTGCCAAGTTGAACGTTGCACGCCATTCGTTTGGCGTCAACGCTCCACGGTCTACCATTTGCAAAAGGTTTAGCTTTGTTGCGCGTGAGGCCGAGTCCCAACTTGATTCCTCAAACACGATTCGATTTCCAAATCCGCGCTCCCTCAAGCTAAACAACTTTCTTGTGTATTCGCCGCCCATCTGCCTAAGCACAGGTTCACATTCGGCGTCAAAGTAGGATGACCATTCATCTTCCGTCCGGGACGAATCTACAATCTTTTGGTTGGTGTTAAACAAGGCGTAAATTCTTTGCGTCGTTTTGTCCATCTGCGCGGCGTTTGGCACGTAGTCTTGCGGCTCAATTTGGACAGCGTCTGCCTTACTATCCGTCGCAGCCACGCCGACGCCGTTTTGCGTTGACAAAAAATTGTCTGCAAAAGCTTTTGTCTGCTCTTTAAGGTCGTCCGGCCTCATTGACGCTGTAAACTTCAAAAGCCATCTAACAACGGACGAGTTTTTTATCGCGTTTACAATCCCTTGATCCGTTGTACTGACCACGTCCAAAAGTGGAGCCAATACGTTGCAAATCGGAGTCCCAAAAATGTCATTGTCTCCAAAGTCCTGACGCAGATGTATAATGTCCGAATACGGGATCGTAAAGCGTTTGCTGTTTGGCATTGTAAATGTCAAGCTAAGCGCTCCCGCCTCAGAATAATTGGCTTCGGCTGTCTGTGGTACAATCGGAAATATACCGGTTGGAATCCCCATATTATCCCGTGTAATTACTGCAAACGCGTTGTTATTTATACACAGCTGTGAAGCCATTTTTTCTTGCAGCATTTGCCCCGTCATATAGGGATTTGGCTCTTCTAGGAGTCTCCTAATGTTGGCACTCGGATTAACAGAAAGTGTCCGGTTTCCATCTGCGTCTACTGTGTCGCGGATGTGCTTGCCAACGAGCTTTCCAATTGCTTTTACCTTAGGTCTAATGCAGGCACGCACGATATCGAAATCATAAACCCGTCCGTTCCATGCAATATATCTGTTCCCATTTTCCGTCATAAGTGACACAGACGACACAGACCGATTGCGCAGTCTCAGTGCAGATCTAATCCGTTTGAGCACTCCCACTATGATCACCTCCGATCATATCAGACTCAGCAAAAAGTCTTTTTTGTCTCTTAGCACCGTATATGCGTCCAAAAGTGCCGCAGTACCGTCAATCCGGTGCGTTGCGCTCTGACCCTTGTCAGGCTGAGTATTACCGTTAATATCAATCCGTTCGTATGTGTTTGCAAAGCAATATTTGTCAACTGGATTGTTGTTGTAAACAACGCGATGCGCCTGAAAGTCAGCCTTAAGATCTTTCATCGGCTGCGACAATGTAGCCGTGCCCTGCCGTACAGGCACCATAACGTTTTTCCCAAATTCTTGCTCGAACTGCATCCGCAAGCTGTCATCAATGTGCCACGGATCAAAACCGATAAATAAAGGATATATATCCTCCTTGTCCCGCATTTCCAAAAACCAGTCGAGAAACACCCGCTTGTTTACTCGGTTGCCCGGAACGACTCGCACAAATCCTTTGGCGGCCCACAAGTCATAGGGAGCGTCGTCCGGATGATGTCGGTTCCTCATTTCATCCAGCTTGCGTTCTGGGATCCAATACATCTGTTTTACATACAGGTTTGTATCTCCCCTCCGCATGCATATCATCTTTGCAGCGTTTAGGTCTACGCTGTCAGCAGCGTCAAATCCTCCGATTCCATATTTAAACAAGCCTTTACCATCAGGCACAATCTCTGTGTTTTCCAGCTCGTCCCAGGCAAGCCACGCAGAGGCGGTGTTTTCTTTAAGGTTGAAGTCTTTAACCATGACCGTCGGCCTAAAACCGAGGTCGCTTTTCGCTTTGCTTACACAGTCAGCCAAATATTCCCGCTTTTTTATGGTCCCAATTCCCGGATTTGCCTTTACCCACGCGTCCGGATTTGTCCATTCATCGCGATCATCAAGCTCGTAAATGATCGGCAAAAATCTGGCATCTTCCGTCTTGCCCCCTATGACTCCGGAGGCATATTCATATTGGCTATCAAAAATGCTTCCTCTGACAAATCCATTTGTCGTAATGCACCACAGCATTGGCTGGCGTCTGGATGACATTGACTGCTTCATAAGGTCGTAGACGTCACGATTTTTAATTGCTGCCAGTTCGTCGATCACAATGCAATGTCCGTTAAGACCATCAAGGCTATTTACATTACTGGCCAGGGCTTTGATATATCCAAAATTTTGCTTGCAGTACAAATCCGATTGCCGTTTGCGGACATGCTTGGATAATAGAGGGGACTGCCGTACCATATTGACGCATTCTGTGTATCCTTTCATGGCTTGATCTCGTGCCGTCGCAATTGTATAACACTCCGGCGCGCCTTCTCCGTCAGCAATTAGCATATACAAGTTTATAGCCGCCAAAAGCGTCGTCTTCCCGTTTTTGCGCCCGATTATGCATAGTACTTCCTGATAGCGCCTTGCATCCAAGTCGTCTATAAACCCAAAGGCCGCTTCTAACATGGCTTTTTGAAAAAGCTCTAGCCGAATAGGCGCCCCAGTCTTTCCTTGAGATTGGCGGCAAAACTTCTCAATAAAGTCAATAGGCCGCTTTGCCCTATCAGCATCAAAATGCCACTGCCCCGGAAACTTTAAGTCATGTAAAAGCTTTTCATATTGTCTCCTGATTTTTTCACAAGCCGGGACGCTTCCGTTCAGAACTGCGAGCGCATACTCTTCCAAAAATGTCATGACTTCAAGAACGCATCAAGCTCATCCGTGTTCGTTCCGTCTGGCGCAAGGTCTGCCAGTTGCTTGATTGCGGTCATGTAGTTTTTTATGGTAGAGGTATAAGCGTCAAAAGCCGCACTCTTTTTGATTCCTCTCTGGTTTTCCCCGTTTTGGTATGGCTCGGTGCACCCCTTTGCGTTTATTTCGTCTTGTAGGTCCTGCATGTGGATAAGCATAAAAGCAACATTGTCGATAAGACCTTCTGCAGCCTTTAGCTTTGGAGGTGCATCACTTTTTTTAACGCACAGTATGCGGTATAGCCTTGACTTCTCTTTCTTTATCCTTCTTTCTCTTGCCTTCTTCTCGGAATCGTTACTGACTTCCATAAAAACACCCCTTTCTTTCCCATTACTCAGTAAAAATGAGCTCCCCGCACCGGTCCCCAGGAGCTCGATCCAAAAATTTTAACGGGGGGATAGTTTAATCATCCTGAGGCTTTGGCACAGGATTTCCGTCAGCGTCAAAAGAGACTCTTGCCAACCTGACAGACTGCTCACAATATCCGTGTATCACGTCGTGACAATGCTTGCACACAAGCTGCAGGTTGCTGTGCGCTAGAGACACATCAGGGTCCGTTATATTATCAGGTGTCAGGTGTACTTTGTGGTGCACTATAACGCCCGGCATCTGACGGCATACCTCGCACATCCCTCCATCTATTCCTTGCCTATACGCAATATAAGAGGCACGGCATCGTCGCCACGCCATTGACTTATAAAACAATCTAGCCCAAGCCTTTGACACAATGTCCCACCTTTTAAACATTTCAATCCACGCTCCCCGTGGGGGGAGCGACCTGACTGCTATTTATCAGCAGTCACAGTAATCCATCCGAAGCGCCACCAATTCGCTTGGTATAAAAACAGCAGCCTTGTGGCTGCTGTTTTTTGGAGAGATACCCCGGGCCCGACCCGGCTGGCACGCGCATTTGCACCGCCGTATCCCATATAAGGCCCATGCTTTCCGCTGTCCCCCGTTCCCGGTGGGGCGCGTATATCAATGGGCCACGCAGTATTTCTATCCCGCTCTCTGCGTAGCGGCTCCCGCTATTAAGGCCGCCGCGGGGGGCGGCCGGGGGGGGAAAAAACTATTACTGG
>OBVO01000871.1_pt1 | contig 15534 bp, 9 predicted proteins | sample 1495151 | NCBI WGS metagenome assembly OBVO01 (sample SAMEA2580019, study PRJEB22360) | human gut metagenome | reverse complement strand
CCAATACTAGAAATCAACCATGAGTTTGATTATCAAAAAATAATTAAAAATATTAAAAATGTCCAAACATCCGATATTAAGGTCGACACATCTAAATTAAAAAATGATAAAATTGGCAGCTATCCTGTTACCTATATTTATCAGGGCAAAAAGTTCACAGTAAATATTAACGTAGTTGATAAAACTAAGCCTAAATTTGAAATTAATAATATTGAAATAGATGCAGGAATGGATGTTGATCCAACAATGTTAGTTGATAACATTGTTGATGAAACAAAAACAACTATTTCTTTTAAAGATGCATATAATTTTTCAAAAAAAGGAAAAGTCAAAGTGACAGTAATTGTTAGCGATGAAAGTAATAATAAATCAACAAAGCACGCTACTGTTACAGTTTTATCTAAAGATACAACAAAACCAACTATTTCTGGTCTTAATGATCTAACTGTCACTTTAAATGGTAAGGTTGATTATTTAGCTGGCGTTAAAGGAAATGATAATCGTGATCCACATCCACAATTGACTATTGATAACAAAAAAGTAAGATTGGATAAATTAGGTGATTATATTGTAACCTATACTTGCAAAGATAGGTCTGGCAATAAAATAGTTGCTAAAAGGAAAGTTTCAGTTGTTGAAAAGAAAGAAATTGGATGCTCAAACTGAAGAAAAAGTTATTTATTTGACATTTGATGATGGTCCTTCAAAAAATACCAAACGTATTTTAGATATTCTTGACAAATATCATGCAAAAGCAACTTTCTTTGTGACTGGTACAAACCAAAACTATAATTACTTGATCAAAGAAGCATATCAGCGAGGTCATACAATCGGTTTACATACTTACAGCCATGATTATAAAACCGTTTATACTTCAGTAACCGCATATTTTAATGATTTAGAAAGAGTTGGAAACATGGTTAAAAATGAAATTGGCTTTATTCCAAAGTATATTCGTTTCCCTGGTGGAGCTTCAAATACAATTTCACGTAAATATTGTCCTGGAATCATGAGTGTTCTAGCAAACGAAGTAATTGACCGTGGTTATCAATTTTATGATTGGAATTATGGTACAGGTGATGCCGGTGGAAACAATATTCCAGTTAATCAAATCATTGCTACTGCTACAGCTGGAAATGCCAATAATCAAGTGATTCTTGCTCATGATACAGATGCCAAAAATACCACGGTAGATGCCCTTCCGGCAATAATCGAGCATTATCAGGCACTAGGTTATTCTTTTAAAAGTATAGATGACAATTCTTATGTTCCTCATCATCATATTAATAATTAAAAGTAGTTTTCGAAATTGGCTCTAGAATTTGATTTTTCAAAAGATGGAACCTATTTCAATAAAACTATTTTTATTTTTAAGATTTATTAAGAGATTCTTAGGATTTATTATGATAGAATTTTTAAAATAGCGTGTTATGATTATAATTGTTATGTATTGGTTAATTCTTGCTAATTCATTGCAAAGCAATTGTAGTTATATTACAATTAGATAAATTTTGTTTTTTATGAGGATGTTATTTATGGGAAAAATTAAAGGTTTAAATAAACAAGAAGTTGCAAAGCGTATTAGTGAAGGGAAAGTGAACCTTTCCCCTAAACCAGTAGTTAAAAGTAATTTTCAAATTATTATGGGGCATGTTTTTAACCTCTTTAATGCCTATAATTTTATTATTGCTGCTGCTCTAATTGCTGTTCAAGCATATTCAAGTTTATTTTTTGTTGTTATTGTCATTTCAAATACTGTTATTAGAGCGCGACAAGAAATAAAATCTAAAAATATGGTTGCTAAATTAAACTTGATCGTTTCGCCAAAAACTAAAGTTATTCGTGAGGGAAAAACGATTTCAATCGATAACGAAGAAATCGTTCTAGATGATGTAGTTTATTTTGAAACCGGTAATCAAATCAGTGCTGATTCAATTATTATTGAAAATAATGTTGAAGTTGATGAATCACTTTTAACTGGTGAAGCTGATCCAATTTCTAAAGGGCCTGGTGACCATTTATTATCTGGTAGTTTTATTTTGAGCGGTGCTTGCTATGGTAAGGTTGAACATGTTGGAAAAGATAACTATGCAAATAAAATTACTGATCAGGCAAGAACTCGTAAGCCTGTTAGCTCTGTCTTATTAAACACTTTTAATAAAGTTACTCGTTATACTAGTTATTTAGTTTTACCATTAAGTATTTTAATGCTCTATCAGGCTTATATCATTCGTGATCAAGGAATTACAAGCACAATCGTCAACACTGCTACAGCTCTGCTAGGGATGCTTCCTAAAGGACTAGTTCTATTAACAAGTGTATCTTTAGCTGCTAGTGTTGTTAAATTAGGGAAAATGAACACTTTAGTTCAAGAAATGTTTAGTATTGAAACCTTATCACGAATTGATGTTCTATGTTTAGATAAAACCGGTACCTTGACTGAAGGAAAAATGGAAATCGAACAAGTCATTAAATTAAAAAATCCATTAAATCTTGATCTGGATGAGATTATGTGTTCCTTTGTTAAAGGATCTCTTGATAATAATATTACTTTTAAAACACTTAGTAACTATTTTACTGGCCCTGCAAAGTATGAAACATTAGACCGTATAGCTTTTTCTTCAGCCCGGAAATGGAGCGCCATTGAACTAGATTCAATAGGAACAATTATTGTTGGAGCACCAGAAATAATTCGTCCTGATTATCAATTATCACCAAGAATTATTGAGATGCAAAAAAGCGGCGCACGTGTTTTATTAATTGGCCATCACCCAACATTAAATATTTTACAGGAAACTTTAGGACAAACAACACCGATTGGGCTAATTGTTATTAAAGATCCTATTCGGAAAGATGCTCATGAAGCCCTTAAATTTTTCAGTGATAATGATGTTGCTGTAAAAGTTATATCTGGTGATAATCCAGCGACAGTTAGTGCAATCGCTAGTCAAGCAGGTGTTGCTAATGCAGAAAAATACATTGATGCTTCAACAATCGTTACTGATCAACAATTAGAAGATGCAATTTTAAACTATAATGTTATTGGTCGTGCTAGTCCTTTTCAAAAGCACCAGATGATCTTATGTTTACAAAAACATAATCAAAAGGTTGCGATGACGGGTGATGGAGTAAATGATGTTTTAGCATTAAAAGATGCTGATGTTTCAATTGCGATGGGTTCTGGTTCCGATATTGCCCGCCAAGTATCGCAATTTATTATTATTGATGGTAAATTACAAACATTAGTAGAAGTTGTTCGAGAAGGTCGCCTAGTTATTAATAATGTTACACGTTCTGCGTCAATGTATTACTTGAAAACAATTTACACGATTTTACTTTCAATATTATCTATTTTAATGAATATACCTTATCCTTTTATTCCTTTCCAAATGACTTTATTGGATATGTTTATTGAAGGTTTCCCTTCATTTATGATTTTATTTGAACGAAATATCGAAAAACCAAAAGAATCAATTGGTCATCATGCTATGCGTTTTTCCTTACCTAACGCATTAGCAATAGTTTTAAGCGTTGCTGGTATAAGATTACTCGCACCAACCTTACAATTGTCGTTAGCAGAAACTTTTTCAGTCCTATATTTTACAACTGCTTTTGTGTCTATTCACATGATTTATCGTATTTATAAACCATTAAACTGGTATCGAGGTGGGGTTTTAATAATTGATATTATTGGCTTTATCCTCTCTACACCGATTTTTTGGCCACTTTTAGAAATGCATGTATTAACACCTAAGTTAATTCAAATTATCCTAATTACGATTGTTATTAGCATTCCTGTTTTAATCATCCTGACAAGGAGTGTTAGTTATTATCTTAAGAACCTAAATAGTAAAAAAGCTTTATAGCATTAATAAGCCTGTTCAAGTTTTTCTTGGACAGGCTCCCATTTAAAACAAATCTATTTATCTAAACAAAAAGATATATTTAGATACATTACTGTACCTTCTATATCTATTTTTCATTTAAAAGTTGAATTAACTTAATCACATCTTCTTGAATCCGAGGTGGTAAATATTGCGGCTTGGCTAATAAAAACCCTTGAAGATAATCAACTTTAAGCTTAATCACCTGCTTTAATTCATCAATCGTTTCAATTCCTTCAGCAATTAATTTCATATCCCGTTCATGAGCATAATTAACAATGTTTTCAACAATTTTACACTTATCAGGATCACTATCAATATTACGAATTATATCCATATCGATTTTAATAAATTTAGGTGAAATCAGCAATAGGATTCGATCACTATTATATCCACTTCCATAATCATCTAATGCTAATTCTGCTTGCCATTTTTTCATTAATTCTGCTTTTTGCTGATGATAATTTTCGTCAATGTACTCAACTTCAGTAACTTCTAAAACAACATTTTTTAAATACTTTGAATACTCCTTTTCTAGCTCATCAATTTTTTTATTACTTAAAATTTGATTTGAAATAGAATTAATAAATATTTTACAATCTTTATTAATTCGCTCATTTCGTAAATGGTTGGCAAAGGTTTCAAGTGATGAGGACCATGTTAATTCTTCAATTTCTGCTAAACGTCCCTCCTCTTTAGCTATTTTTAAAATATCAAGGGGATTTTTTAATGATGGCATAAATGATCTCATTAATGATTCATATGCATAAATAGTACCATCTTTGCTACTTATAATTGGTTGAAAATAAAACTGAATTGCTCGATCTTCAATAATAGTGTTTAATTCTTCTTTACTTTCGCTTAAAAAAGAATCCGCAATATAATCATTGAGATTAAACTCTGTTAAATTACCTTTACTTGTACGTTTGATCTTATACATTGCATAATCAGCATAATGTTGGAGTTTTTCAAAAGATTCACTATCCCGTGGATACCAGGCAATACCGCCTGATGCATTGACATGAAAATTACTATTATCAGCCAAAGGAATAAAAGCCTTGCTAATTGCTTCCTTTAATTTATTAATTAACTGCTTAATTACATTTTCATCATCATAACCATAAAAGAAAACAAAAAATTCATCACCAGAAATCCGTGAAATAATAGTATTTTCTGGGGTGCTGTTTACAAATGTTTCAGCAGCTTTAGAAATGTAATTATCACCAATTTCATGCCCATAATTATCATTAATGTACTTCAGATTATCTAAATCTAACATCAATAGTGCTGCTATTTTTATTTTGTTTATTTCATTTTCAAATAAACTATTCATGATCCTAATAAATGCTCTCCGATTCAAAAGTCCAGTTAGAGCATCATGATCACGTTCATATTCAATCACATTCTTTTCAACAATTGTATTAGTTACATTCTCAATTACCCCAGTATATGCATTATCATTTACCAATAGCCGTAGATTCACAAAAACATAATTATCATCATCAGGAATTTTGAAGAGATATTCTTTTTTGCTATAATCATGTGAAACAATATATTGTTTATAGCCTTCAAATGTTTCTTTAAATTTTGTCATTGTTAATTCTGAAGTATTAACATCATATTTTAGTAAAACCTCAAAAAAGTTTTCTGATATAAACAATTCTTCAGTGTTTATATTATATTCGAACCCTGCTAGCTTAATACTTGCCATTTGTAATAAATTAGTGAATTTCAAGGCAGTATCACGAACATTTTGATTTAGTTGTTCCATCATATTTGCAAGATGATCAATTTCAGCAATATTTGTACGTCTGAAAGAAATCTTATTTTTAATATTAGCTTTTACGACTTCATCTGATAATTTTTTTATTGGTTTTGAAATGATATAACTAAAAATGAAACTTCCACCAATTCCAACTGTCAAGGTTAAAAAGATTGCGAACATCAAAATCGAAGTGATTTTATTTGTAAATGCAAATAAATCTGAAGTATCAACTATTCCTACTAAAGCCCAGCGTTGATTACTGTATGGTGTATTAGAATTATAAATATTCAAATATTTTAATGAACTATATAAAGTGTTAGAACCTTGATTGATATAATAATCATTCTCAGATTGCATTAATTCAGTTGTAGGACTTTTCGTCGTATAAATATTTCCATTAGTTAAAATATTACTTAAAATCAATGAATCATCTTGATTGATTGCCAACAAATAGCTTCCATTACCTTCATCAAGTAACTCTGTACTGGGCAATAATTTGTTCAAATAATCTAATGTAATATCAATTCCAACGACACCATAAACAGCTCCTTGATCGTTGATTAGCGGTAATGAGTAGGTGAAAGCCTCATTTTCAGAATCTCTCAGGCGAAAACTCCCACCCCAATAGCCCATATCAGTACTCGAAAATTCTTGTGAATTACTAATTGCCTGCTGGTATGGAGTATAGAAAAAATCATAATATTTTATGTTTGCTTTTTTAAATTCAAAACGTGGCCGCCATGATGAATCAGTAGCAATATTTAAAGATTTAACCACTTCAGTTGGAGCTCGTTCAATTAATAAATCCCCATTTTCTGCTGAAGCTTTTGATAATGGATCAAGATCTCTTAAATATATTCCAGGTTTATCTTCAAGTCCCTTATCCAAGTCATGATTATTAAAAATGATATATGCCCCTGTAACATGCTGAGAGCGCATTGTTGAAATCAATTGATCTACAACTGCCAAAATAAGTGGTGTTGCTGTTTCAGAGCTGTCATCAAGATGCTCATAATCAACCTTTCCTTCACTAACAAGCTGCTTAGCTGTCGTATTTATGTGGTCTGTCAATTGAGATAAATTGGACCAATTGTTTAACATTTCATTTTGAAGATAACTGCTTCGATTAATAACTCGCTGATCAACAATATCTTTAGCGTTCTGGTTTAATTTAGCAAACATTCCACCAGTTGAAAGGCTACCAACAAGGATTGTTGTCTCGATTAACACTAAAATACACATTACTACAAGTAAATATGAAAAAATTGATTTGTTTTTCATGATTTTACGAAACATCACAATCCTCCTTCTATAGAACTATTTAATTAATGATTCTAATTGGCTTTTAGTATTAGTATACCACTGATTAAAATAAGTATCATTATTAAATTGGCTAATTGCTTGTTCTAAATTCATTCCATTTGAAAGATTAGTAATAACTGTTTCACGATCTTGTTTAGCTAAATTACTCATTGTTGTTTCTAAAACATTTCTTGCATCAGTTCCCTTTTCAAAAGGAACTGATGTATACATATTATTATCTGAAATCATTTTAAGACTAGTATTTAACGTTTTCTTTACTGACTCATTGACTTCTACTTCATCAGTAATCTTATCAAGATCATTTGCACTTTTGGTAACTGGCAAATAACCACTAGCATTTGAAAAAGCAATATTTTGTTTATCACTAGTAAACCATTTCAAAAATTCAACAGCTGCCTGTTGTTCTTTTTCTTCACTTTTGAGAACAACCATTCCTGCTCCTTGTTGAACGACATAATCTTTACCATCTTTAAATTTAGGGCAAGCAAATGTCTCCAATTCAATTGAATGGCTTTCTTCGTCATTTAAAATAACTTCTTTAGGAAAATATGTGACACTCGAAGATGAAGAAACACAAGCAAGAATATTTCCGATTTTTATATCATCACTTCTAAATTTACCTGATGAACTAAAATAACCACTTATGTAAGGAACATAATAATTATCCCATAATTTTTTAGCAATATCTGCTTCAAAATTTAATACGATTTTATTATCCTTTTTACTAAAAATATCTGTTGCTAGCTGGCGATAGCCAACGAGCATATAATTTGCAAAAGCATCACGACCAAAAAATGCTTTTCCATCATTTGGAGCAGCTGTCAAACTATCAGTCCAGTTATAATATTGCTCTGCAACCTTAGTAACACCCTCAATTGTATTTAAATCATTTGTTGAAGCACCCGTAGCATTTGCAAACTTCTCCCAATCTGTTTTATTCAACATAAATAACTCTACTGATTTAGCCACTGGAAAAATTTTTAATGTATCTTTACTTGAAAAGTGTCCTTCTTCAAGATAACCATCGACATACTTAGATAGCTCGTCTTTACTAAAATATTTATTTAAATCTACTGCATAACCTAACTTATCCACTTGATAAGCTGTGTCACCATACGCTGCAAAAATATTCGGAATATCTGCAGCCCCAGCTTTTCCATTAATTGAATCTAAAACATTTCTTTCTAAATCAGAAATTGTTCCTTGACCAGAGCCCTCAACAATTATCCCTTTTTCTTTACCGACTGTTTTGTTAAATTCATCGACTAGACGATTAAATTCCTCTTGTTGTGCACCATTATAATAATGCCATACTTGAATCGTCGTTGGATCATCCTTGTCTAATAAGTTTTTATCCTCATTACTACATCCAGTTACAGCAAAAAACATTAATAAAGATATCAAAACTAATCTTACTTTTTTCATATGCTTATCTCCATTCCCTTATCCCCTAAAGGATAACACAAATTGGTCATTTATACAATCTTCACACTTTATCAATACAAAAAAGGATACCTATTGATATCCTCTATGACAACTCCATTTTTCCAGTATACAATTGATAATATCTTCCTTTTTGATTAATTAATTCATCATGATTCCCACGTTCTATGATTTCCCCATGATCGAGTACCATGATTGCTTTTGAATTACGAACTGTAGAAAGACGATGTGCAATTACAAAAACGGTACGATCTTTCATTAAACTATCCATCCCTTTTTCAATCAATTTTTCAGTATGAGTATCAATAGAACTTGTAGCCTCATCCAAAATCAAAACTGGGGGATTAGCAATTGCTGCACGAGCGATAGCTAATAGCTGACGTTGTCCTTGTGATAAGTTTGAACCATCACCGGTTAACATTGTTTGATAGCCTTGCGGAAGTCGCCGAATAAATGAATCTGCATTTGCTAGTTTAGCTGCTGCCACCACTTCTTCATCACTAGCATCTAATTTACCGTAACGTATATTATCTTCAATCGTTCCTGTAAATAAATGAGTGTCTTGCAAAACCATTGATAACGATTGTCGCAATGCTGCTTTTTTTATTAATTTAATATCAATTCCATCGTATGTTATACTGCCAGAATCTAATTCATAAAAACGATTAATCAAATTAGTAATAGTTGTTTTCCCAGCTCCTGTAGAGCCCACAAATGCAATTTTTTGACCTGGTTTTGCATATAAGTTTAAATTTTTTAAAATAGGATGGTTGGGGACATAACTAAAACAAACATCATGGAAGCGAACATCACCTTTTAACAAAACCAGTTCTACATCACCATTAGAACGGGGATGACGCCAAGCCCAAAGCCCAGTATTTTCATGACACTCAACTAGCTTACCATATTCATTGCGAACATTTGTTAAAGTGACACTTCCTTCATCTATTTCAACTTTTTCATCCATAATTTCAAAAATACGTTCTGCACCTGACATTGCTGCCAAAATAAAATTCATTTGTTGGGAAAATTGATTTACTGGCATCGCAGTTTGTCGAACAAAAACCAAATATGATGATAAACTTCCTAAATCCATAATCCCATAAATTGCCATAAACCCGCCTATTACAGCAGATAATGCATAATTCAAATATGAAATACTGACAACTGTTGGTATCATAGTTCCTGAATAAGTAACTGCTTTCGTAGCTGCTTGTCGTAAAGCTTGATTTCTTTTTTCAAACTCGGCAAAGTTCACCTGTTCATGATTGAAAACTTTAACTACTTTACTTCCTTCGACCATTTCTTCAATAAAACCATTTAAACTTCCCATATATTTTTGTTGTTGATTAAAATACTGCTTACTCTTTTTACTACTATAACGAATAAAAATAAACATCATTACCATTGAAGCAATTACAATGATTGATAGATAAGGATTTAAAATAATAATCATCGTAATTGTTCCTACAATCATTATAAAACTTTGAATCAACATTGCAAAACTATTATTTAAAGCTTCTAAAATTGTATCAATATCACTAGTAAATCGACTCATCAACTCACCATGAGTACGCTGATCAAAAAAACTAAGCGGTAAGTTTTGTATCTTATCAAATAAATCTTCACGAATTTCTTTAACGATTTCTTGAGCAGTTTTTACCATTAATTGATTATATAGATGACAAGCCCCGACACCAGTTAAATACATAATTGCCATCGTTATTATTGCTTGTAATAGTCCAGCATTATTACCTGGTAGAATGTAATCGTTAATAACCGGTTTTAATAAATAAGTACCTAAAATATTTGCACCTGCACTAATTAATACTAAAATAGCAATGATTATGAGTGTTCCTATATGTCGAGTTAAATAACTAGCCATTGCTTTTAAAGTTTTCTTTAAATTTTTAGGGCGTGGAGTTCCGTTTATTCTAGCCATATTATTTATCTCCTTCTTGAATTTTACATAAATCTTGATAGATATGATTACGATTTGCTAATTCTTCAGGTGTTCCTATATCATCAATTTTACCATCAGTTAAAATAACAATTTTATCTGCATGGGCAAGTGATGATAATCGCTGTGAAATAATAATTTTAGTTGTCTTAGGCAAATAGTATGCTAATCCATCTGTTAGTTTTCGTTCAGTTGCTGTATCTAATGCACTGGTAGAATCGTCAAGAATTAAAATTTTTGGTTTCTTTAATAATGCACGTGCAATACATAACCTTTGTTTTTGCCCACCAGAAACATTAACTCCACCTTGCCCTAAATCTGTATTGATTCCCTTAGGCAATGCATCGATAAATTCACTGGCACAAGCAATGTCTAAAACTTCATTAAGTTCGTGATCACTAGCATCTGCTTTACCCCATAAAATATTTTCCTTAATCGTTCCAGAAAATAGAGTGTTTTTTTGTAATACCATAGCAATTTCATCTCGAAGATGTTCGATTCCATATGATTTTATATCATGACCATCGATTAATAAATCCCCTGCTGTAATATCATATAATCTAGGAATCAATTGTACTAATGAAGTTTTGGCACTACCTGTTCCTCCGATAATACCAACAGTTTCACCAGGCTCAATTTCCAAATTTATATTATTTAATACATATTCTTTTGCTTTTAAGTCATATTTAAAAGCAACATTTTTAAATATGATTTTTCCCCTCGTAATCTTTATGTCACTTTTTTCATCTTTAATATCTATTTCTTCATCAAAAACTTCTTGAATCCGATATGCCGAAGCTAGAGAACGAGTTAACATCAAGAAAACATTTGAAATCATCATTAAGGAATTTAAGATTTGCATAATATAGCTTAAAAATCCTGTTAATTCACCTACTTGCATATTTCCAACCTGAATCATCCCACCCCCAAACCATAGAATTGCAATAATCGTCGAATACATCACAAATTGAAAACACGGCATATTCATAACTGCATAATGGAATGATTTACGTGAAACTTGTTGATAATTCAAATTAACTTCATTAAATTTAGCTTGTTCGTAATCTTTTCTAACATATGACTTTACAACTCTGATCGCAATTAGATTTTCCTGAACTATCGAATTGACAGAGTCTAAAGCTCTTTGCATTTTCCCATATAAAGGACGAACTTTTGACATAATTATAATTAAGCATGTTGCTAGAACAGGAATAGCTATTAAAAAAACAACAGCTAATTTAGCATTAATTAGTATTGCCATAGTTAGTGCAGTTAACATCATAAAAGGTGCTCTAACTAACGGACGAATCCCATTACAAATAGCGTTTTGTAAAATAGTAACATCACTTGTAAGTCGAGTAACTAACGATGAAGTACTAAAATGATCTGTATTTTTAAACGAAAATTCTTGAATCTTTTGATATTGTGCTTTTCGCAATTCATAGCCAAACCCCTGTCCTGCTTTGGCAGCAGTCTTTGCATACAATAAGCCTAAACCAAGCGACAAAAGCACACATATAATCATTAATCCCCCTTTGATCAGAATATAATTTCTATCTTTATTTGCTACACCGATATCAATAATATCAGCCATTATCAAAGGAATAATCAACTCAAAAAGAGTTTCTAAAATAACAAACACTGCACTTAAATAAAGATATTTTTTATAGTTTTTAAAATAGCCAAAAAATTGTTTGAACATCTTATTCCTCCTTTAACAAGGCGTCATAAAGGCGCTCTAAGTAATTAATAAATTGTTTTCTTTCTTCCTTGCTAAAATCTCTCAAGGTAATATCTTCACGCTCATCTAGATATGCTTGCCATTTAAGAAAAGTGATTTTTCCTAATTCGGTAAGTTGAATATATACATTTCTCTTATTTTCCTCACTATAATTCCGTTTAATAAAACCATTACTTTCTAATTTGTTTAGCATAATTGAAACTGTAGCAGGCTCAATATCACAACCTTTAGTAATATCTTTTTGTAAACATTCTCTTTTCTGTTCATACAAATATCGTAAAACCTTTGGCTGTCCTGGTGCTAAATTCAGTTCTTTTAAAAAAGGAATATTCTTTTTCCTTTGTGTATGCGCTGTTTTAAATAATAAATAATATAATGAATTAGCCATCTTTCCTCCTATTATTAGCATCCTAACTATTAGTATACTAATCTTATTAATAAAGTCTGTCAAGGTATTTACTAAAATTAAAAACCGGCTTCTATTTAGAGCCGGTCATTTTATATATTTTACTTAGTGTATTATATGCTGTTTTAATCGTACCATCGTATTCCTCAGCAAAAACAATAGTCATTTCCTCTTTTAAAATAATAGCTAAACAATATTTTAATTTACGATTCAATCGTCTATCTAATAACGCCATTCGTCCAAATAATAAAACATTTACAGGATCCAGCTGTTTTTTTAATTCCTCGATTTCACCATATTTCACTTCAATAATATCGTTATAAGAAAACTTTCTACTTTTGAAGATACCATCAACTGAAAAGCTATTTTCTTTAAGATTTAAGGTATAAATAGCACGCTTTTGATATTCAGCAATACCACCAATATAATTAAGATTATATTTAAATGTTTTTTTCATTTTCAAACTCCTAATCCTGATTAAAATTCTTAAGTCCTTCTAATAAATAATTATGACTCTTAGGTTGTTTACGTCGGAATTCTTCTAATTTTTCTTGATCAAGTTGTGCTACTTCTAATCGAAGTTCGCGAGAAGATATTCTTTTCCCACCTTGCCCTAATACGATTAATTGTTCTAACGCATCAGATGTGGCCACTGTAATATTGTATTTACTTGCCAACTCATGAGTTGCCCGCTCAATATACATATCAGCAGTTTGTGCTTCTTTAGTATATGCGATATAAATATTATGATATTTAGTAGTTGAACCAATATTATCTTTAACCTTATATGCATCAAATACTAAAATCAAAATACATTTTTTGTAACCTTGATAGTTGCACATAATATCAATTAATCGCATTCTAGCTGCGTCTAAATTATCTTTTGCTAACTCTTTCAATTCTGGCCAGGCATGAATAACATTATAGCCATCAACTAATAAACATTCTGGAATGTATTTATAACTTGACTCATTAAATATTTTTTTAGTTACTTGATGTTCGCCAGATCTTTGTTTAACTGGTCCATAAGTGCGTGTGAAAATATTTTCTAACTCGTCATCAATATTATCAAATTTAGATTTATCCTGAATATTATTAGCGGTCTTCTTTATTTTTTTAAAAACAAATGGTATGTGCATATGTTGGGCAACTTGATCCCACCTTACATTATAACCAGCACCATGACTGCAAAATACTGATCCTGTTGGATTTTCTACATCTGCCTCACTATCATAGTTGAATGATTTAATTACTTCAGCCTGATTTTGACATGGGCGATAATCACTTAACTGACAAATTAGGCGTCCTTTTCCTTTAGTATATCTAACAACTTCACTTTGATAATTTTGCATTTTACTGACTGGTGCACTTCCGGTAATAACAACAATATCAGTTTGATTTTCCGGTAATTTAAAGTTCCCTGCCATTGCCTCAATATCATAAATCGCTCGACTCAGATATTCAATCGGTAATTCAAGTGAAAAATCAAAATACGGCTCTAGTAAAACCGATTTTGCTGTTTTCAAGCCTTGACGTATCGCCCGATATGTTGCCTCTCTAAAATCACCGCCTTCAGTATGCTTTAAATGTGCTTTTCCAGCCACTAAAGTTATTTTCATATCTGTGATTGGCGAGCCCGTAAGTACTCCCAAATGCTCTTTTTCTTGTAAATGCGACAAAATTAATCGTTGATAGTTATTCGCTAGAAGATATTCTTGACAATTTGTATCGAATTTTAATCCCGACCCTGGTTTCCCGGGTTCTAAAAGTAAATGTACTTCAGCATAATGACGTAATGGTTCAAAATGTCCTACCCCTTCAACAGTTTCTTCAATCGTCTCTTTATAAATAATTCTCCCATAATCAAAATCAACTTCAACTTTAAACCGCTCTTGGATTATATTTTTAAGCACCTCAATTTGAATTTCACCCATTAATTGAACATGAATTTCTTTGGTTCTAACGTTATAATTGATATGTAGCTGAGGATCTTCTTGTGCTAATAAATTTAACTTTTTTAACACTTGATGTTGATCACAATCAGGAGGCAATTTAATTTGATAATCCATGTATGGTGACAACAATGGCTGAGTCGTATTATCTTCTATACCTAATCCCTGACCAGCAACTATACTTTTAAGCCCTTTAATCGCACAAATATCCCCAGCCATCACTTCATCAGTTAAATGATACTTATTCCCAGAATAAATACGAATTTGATCAACTTTTTCATCATTTAAAAGTTGCGTTTTCACTTTTAAACTACCGCCAGTAATTTTTAAATGTGTCAATTTGTTTCCTTGTTCGTCATGACTTATTTTAAAAACTCGCGCTCCAAAAGATTCAGAATAATCCTTATTCTTTATATAATTAGTAAATTCATTAAAAAAATTATCAATCCGTTCCATTTTTAACGCAGAGCCAAAAAAACACGGAAATAATTTCATTAATTAACATCTCTTTGTTTAAGGTATTATATTCTAGATAATAATTCAATAAATCTTCGCTATTTAAAGCAACACTTTCATAAAATTCATCATTCAAATTACTAAAATCAAAACAATGTTCATCTAGTCGTTCTTTTAAATTCTGCATTAATTCAGATTGCTCATAACGACTAACATCCATTTTATTAATAAAAATAAAGGTTGGTATTTTATAATATCTCAATAAATTCCAAATTGTTTCACTATGACCTTGGACACCGTCTATCCCACTGATTACCAAAATAGCATAATCGAGCACTTGTAGCGTACGTTCCATTTCTGTCGAAAAATCAATGTGACCTGGCGTATCAATTAAAGTAATTTGGCTATCATGCCAATTTATTATTGCCTGCTTAGAAAAAATTGTAATCCCTCGATTTCTCTCTTGAAAATCATAATCCAAAAAAGTATCCCGATGATCAACTCGACCTAATTTTCGTGTTGTTCCTGTTAAATATAATATACTCTCAGTTAATGTTGTTTTTCCTGCATCAACATGTGCAAGAATTCCTAATACTATCTTTTT
>OBVO01000861.1_pt1 | contig 15685 bp, 9 predicted proteins | sample 1495151 | NCBI WGS metagenome assembly OBVO01 (sample SAMEA2580019, study PRJEB22360) | human gut metagenome | reverse complement strand
ATCAACGCGCGCCCGCCGCCGCGGGCATGTACGGGCTCGGTATCGCCGCCACTTTGTTGACGCTCGCCGGGCTGGAGCTGTTGAGCGTTATTTTTAAAAGCATCGGGATGCGAAGTTCCTTGGTGGTATTCTCTACCTCCGACAAGGAGGCGATCAACCGGATCGCCCGTGTTATCTACGAGAAAGGTTTCCTGCTGGTAAGCTATGACATGAAAAGACTGGGGCATCAGGAGAAGGACGAGTACGTCGTCAGCATCGTGTTGAAGGCCCGTAAAAACACGGAGGAAAGTCCACTGTTGCTATTGATGGAGCAATTTCCGGAGGTTACGGTGGAGAGAATTGAATAGTTATTCTGCATTGGCGGTAAGTTTTCGTATATTCGCGGCTCGAAACTATTTAATAATCGTACGATGAATTTTATTTCTAAGCTATTCAAGAAGAACGTATCTGAGGCGGAAGAGGCCGGGAAAGGTTCCGTGGAGGAGTTCGTATCTTTAATCCGTGTATATTATCAAGCCGTTATGGCCGTGAACTTGGGTATCACCAACTTGAACATGCTCGCCGATATGGCTTTGTTCAAACGCATGTTGAAGATACCGACCCAGAATAACAAATTGGGTGTCGCCGAGAAATCCCGTGTGCGCAAGGTGTTGATGGAGGATTACGGCCTAAGCGAGGCTTTCTTCAAGGAGATCGATAGCTCGGTGAAGAAGAACTGCAAGAACCAGAACGATATCAAGACGTATTTCTTCATGTTCCAAGGTTTCTGCAATGACTTGTTCAACTTGCTTGGTAATCTGATGCAGTGGAAGTTCCGCTTCTCCATGCTGGTGAAGAAGTTGCTGTATAATATGACGACGAAGACGGTTCACGATATCTTGACCAAGTCCGAGTGGAAGGATATCAGCGTGCAGAAGGCCGCGTGGAGCGTGCGTAAGTATGCCGAGAAACTAGGCTACTCCGAGCAATGGATCACGGACTTCGTGTATAACGTCGTGCTTCTGGCGAAAGAGGACCAGAAGAAGGAACTCAAAAAGAACAAGGAAGCATGACCACCGAGCTGCATCCGCTAGGTTTCTTCCTCCCGGAGAATACGAGATTGCTGATGCTGGGAAGTTTCCCGCCTCCAAAAGCTCGTTGGAGCATGGATTTTTACTACCCGAATATCCAGAATGATATGTGGCGCATCCTTGGCTTGATTTTCTATGGGAACAAGGATGCGTTCCTGCGAGACAAGAAGGCGTTCAGCGAGGAGAAGGCGAAGGCTTTCTGCCGGGAGAAGGGGATCGGGATCGGTGATACCGCCATGGAGGTGATCCGCTTGAAAGCGAACGCCTCCGATAAGTTCCTTGAGGTGGTACGGCCGATCGATCCGGAAAAGGTCTTGTCCCAGATACCGGAATGCGTGGCGATCGTGGTAACCGGGCATAAAGCGATGGATACCCTCCTCTCCGTATTGCCCGGCACGGAGGAGCCGAAAGTGGGCTTCTCGTCGGAATTTTCTTGTATGGGAAGGACGATGAGGCTGTTCCGCATGCCTTCATCCTCTAGAGCTTATCCGAGGCCGTTGGAGGAGAAGGCCGCCGTTTACCGGGGGATGTTTGAGACGTTGGGGATGGTGTGAGGCAAGTCTGCCATACAGCATTCCTCGTTTACGCCCCACCTCTTCAAGGAGTGCGGTAAGCTCGGAAACGTCCTATCTGAATGATGTCCAATTATCTCTTTCGTGTATATACATATTTTAAGTACTTGATGCGACATTAGAACAGGAGAAACGCTGCGATATTTGCGACGTTATTCAGTTTAAAACGTCCGATTATGGAGTTTAATGCACGAACTTATTTTCAGTAAGGTACAGTTGTAGCATCTTATCGCCGTAAGATGTATGATCTTACTGTTGTAGGATGTATGGTATTACCGTTGTAAGATGTATCATCTTTCACGGATACTTGACATCTCCTTGTCTGGCATCTTTTAGCAAAGTGACAGTTTGTAAATTTAAGTCCCGGAGAATCGATTCTTTCGGGCAAAGGTGCGGTATGCTCCCGAAAACGAAAGAAAAAAGCGACAATCGATTGGTTGATAGGGCAATGCTGGAAAACGGCCTTTTATTCTAGCGGGATTTATTCATCGTATTTCATGTTTTGGGGGCAGGAAGGGAAGAAAAACGGTGCTACAATAGGGTTATAACAGGGTAAGAATGCCCATTTGCGACGACTCATAACCCTATTCTTGACTACTTACGATGCCCAACGGCAGTATTGGCGTAGCCTAACACGACCAGTCGTGTAGGCTTCCGCCACCTATCGTGTGTGAAAAATGCTCTATTTTAACAAAAAGGGGTACTTATTGCTACCTCTTTCTCGCTAGTTTGCTAGGTTTGGAAAATAGGTGTGTCAAGGTAAATGCTCTATGGAAATCAAAAAGATGGCGAGAGACCGGTTGGGTTGACGGAAGGATATTTGCTGGAGAGTGGACATGATATAAAAAGAGGCGGATACCTTATGTATGGCCCGCCTCCTTTTTATTTTATGCATGAATAACTAGGGAATAGGGGGATCCTTATTCCCTAAATTATTAGTTTATTCCTTCGCCTTGAAGGCCCAGAAAGTAGCCTCACCCCATTGTGCCGTACCGGAGGCGGCGTAGGTTAAAACAAGGTTCTTGTCGTTCAGAAGCATGATATCGAACTCTGTCGGTTTATAACCGTTTCCATTGATCATGTAAGGGAATAAGATTGCTCCCTCGGATGTGTATAGCTTGCCGATTTCCCAAGAATCACTGGCCGTCATATCAAAGGAGAAAGTTCCTTCGTTGATCGTTTGGGATCCCGTGTTCTTCACGATTTTCTTGCCGCTCAGGATGAAGGTCATGTAAGCGTCCGGAGTTTCCTCGCCTGTAGCTGGAACTTTTAGACCCTCTAATTGTCCGGTAAGATCTGCGGGTGCGCAAGTCCACCAGATGCCGTTCTTGTTCGTAATGAAGTCTTCTGCGTTAGAAGCGGCTTTATAACCAAGGTTACCCCAACAGCCTCCTAAAACCTCGGAATCGTATGTCCAAACCTTCTCTCCATCTCCACAGAGATATGCCCATGCCGGGTCTACATCTACGTAAGTCGTGATGCTGAAAGTCTTTTGAAAAGAGGTGATGCTGCCATCTTGATTTATGGTACGAATCGTGAACGTTTGAGACTCCTCTCCACCGGGAGTTAAGTCAAACGATCCACTTGTTCCAGTGGTCAGGATATTTCCTGAGGGATCAAGTATCTGTACGGTCGTGGATGGATTTGTAGCGTATGTAAATTTGTTTTGACCTTCTACCGTTTGCATTAGGGTAGCGGCCTGTTCCAATTGCGCTTCAGTCATACTCGCTGCTATGGAGCCTTCTTCCTCTACCGTAGGATCGCAGGCGGTGAGGAGCATCGCGAAAAGTGAGATAACTATACTATATTTCTTCATGATTTTCTAATTAAAAGTTTGACCTTATTGAAATCGTTTTTACCATCGGTTATATTGACTGTCCGAACCTTCCCAACCGGCGTTCTGGGTGATGCTGCCGTTCGACATATCCACCTCGCTCTCCGGTATCTTGAAGAATCCGGCGGTAGCGTTATATCGTGTGGCGTAGCCACCTCCGTGGGCTTTGTTAGAGTCCTCTTGGCCATTGGTGTATATCTTCACGTTGGTCTGCTTTTCCAATGCGGCGGCGGCTATGTGCCAGCGACGGATATCATTCCAGCGGATACTCTCAAAAGCGAGTTCCCAACGACGTTCGTTTTGCAGGGCTTGGAGTGAGTAAGACGAGATGGGGCTCAAGCCTGCTCTCTCTCGAACCCGGTTGATTCCGTCCGTGTTCTCTTTCAGCTCGGATTGCATTAGTAATACATCGGCGAAACGGATAAGCACGAGGTCGTGGATATTGTTCAGCTGTAAATTCTCGGAACCCTGTGCCCAGCCGTCAGTCCCGTACATTAGGTTCTCGAAGCATACGGAGTACGTGTCTCCATTTTTAGCGGCAACAGGGAGCCACTTCTTGGAGAGGTATCCGGTCTCTTGGATAAACTCACCACCGCCGCCGAATGCCCATCCTTGCTCGGTCCAAGCGGCGCAATCCGAAATGGAGGCGTCACGGCGTTTGTCGTTAGGCTCGGAACTTTTCCAATCGCTTACGAGGTTCGGGGCGGCGGGTCCTGCTCCCCAGCCTTGCCCGAAGGGGAAGGACTCGGCCACGCCTGCCATGCCGCGTACGCCGAAGTGTAGGGCGAAGTTATTCGCGTAACCAATGCTTGTGCTCCAGTCGGCTAATTTGTTGTATTTGATAGCGAACAAAGTCTCCGGATTCACGGCGTTGTCATCTTCCACCCATTTCAGGCCCTGTCCGGTGGTATAGTCGTAATCTTCTACCGTAAACCGGTTTGTATAGGCCCAAAGGTTGCGGAAGTCCGACGTGACCAGCGAGTAACCAGAATTGTTCACGCAATCGTCGATGTAGCCGATCACTTGGTCTTTCGTCAGTGTGGAACCGTCGGGCAAAGCCACGGAAGTCAACGGTGAGTAAGTGGTGCTGGTAAGCGCGGCCAAATCCTCGCCATTGCAATACATGCCTGTATAGAATAACCAAGCACGGCCCAACATGGCTTCGGCGGTGTATTTATCGACATGTCCGTCCGTCTTGCGAGTGGCGGGCATAATTTCCGCTGCATCACGCAGGTCTTGTAGGATTTGTCCCCATAGCTCAGCGGCGGTCGGTTGGCTTGGCTCAACGGATTGTGAGGTGATAGTGAGAGGAACACGACCGTACATGGAGGCCAGCTCGTAATAATAGAAAGCGCGTAGGAATTTCGCTTCTCCCTCTATCTGGTTCTTGTCGGATTCTGCCAGTTGGATATTTTCAATACCATCCAGCAAGGAGTTCGCACGGTTAATACCTTGGTAACGGTCTTTCCAGAATTGTTGGGTCATGTCTTGCTTGGAGTTCAGCAACATATCCAGAGATTGCATATGCAAGTCGTTTGGACCTCCGCCCCCTAGACAATCGTCGCTGGCCAGCATAGCGGCATAAAGGAAAGAGCACTCAGGTGTGGCGGACACTTGGTTCAAGTTCTGATAGATACCGGCTAACGCTTGTGTGGCATCCTCGGTCGTAGCGGGAAAGTTCTCGCTACTTTTTGTTACGTAATCCTCGGCATCCAGCGTACAAGAGGTGATTCCCCCCATGATCGAGGCCGCGATACCGATTAAATATATTGTTTTTTTCATCTTGATAATCAATTATTAGAATTTGACATTAACTCCTACCATATAGGTTCTCGCTTGGGGGTAGTTACCTACATCCACGCCCGTTACCCAGCTCTCTTTATCGTTGAGAGCGGTTCCGCACTCTGGATCCATTCCTTTATAACCTGTGAAGGTAAAGAGGTTTTGGGCGGAGACATACAAGCGAAGCTGCTGGAATTTGCAACTTTTCCATAGACGTTTGATGTCATAGCCTAAGGTTACGTTTTGGATACGGAAATAGTCTGCGTCGTCCACGTAAATATCGGAAATGTTGATATGGTTCACGGTGTTACCGGGCAACAGGATCGGGTATCGGTTGGATGTTCCCTCGCCATGCCAGTAATTGTAGACGTTGCTGCTATAGTTATCGAACTGTCCGTTACCAAACTTACGATACGTGTGGGCAACCTGCATGCCGAACGCTCCGTAAGTGGAGATGTTCAAGTCAAAGCCTTTCCAGCTAAAATCTAGATTCAAGCCCATCGTGAGGTCTGGATGAGGATTACCGATCTCCGTCTTATCGCTGTCGTTGATCACGCCATCGCCATTGACATCGACAAATTTCAAGTCACCCGGGGCTATTGAGGTGCCTTGCAGGGAGTTAGAGGCATCCCCACCGCAATTCTGGTCAAGATAGGCCTGTATATCCGCTTGATTTTGCATCACGCCATCGGTCTTATAGCCCCAGAAGTAACCGATAGGATGTCCTTCTTCCATACGGGCCATATAGGTGGTTCCCTCGGACAGAAGAGCGTTACCTCCATTTACGTAATGAGTACCGTTATTAACTTCTGTTACCTCATTCTTGTTATGCGCGAGGTTCAAGCCGATGCCATAGCTAAAGTCTGAGCCTACCTCATCCCTCCAATTTAAGGCAAGCTCGATACCCGTGTTCTTAACTGTACCGGCATTTGCGACCATGGAAGAGAAACCGTTGATTGAAGATACGGGTACGTCGATCAGCAAATCTTTTGTTTTCTTACTATACCAATCGAAGTTTGCGTTTAACCGGCCGTTCAAGAAGCGTGCGTCTAAACCTACGTTCGTCTGCTCCGATGTTTCCCATGTAATCTCGTTATTTGGTAACAAAGAAGGGTAAGCGCCTTGGGTTCCTCCGTTTTTATTATTATTGAAAGAATAAAGTCCCAAATCACCGAACGCATATGTAGAGGCATATTTGTACGCTCCGATATTCTCATTACCGTTTTGTCCCCAGCTGGCACGGACTTTTAAGAAATCCATCCAGTTTTTCGTGTTTTCCATCCAGCTCTCGTTACTCATCACCCAACCGGCGGAGAATGAAGGGAAATATCCCCAACGATGGCCATTGGAGAAGTTCGAGGAGCCATCGGAACGGATGATCGCGCTCAACATATAAGTTTCCTTGAGGTCGTAGTTGACACGGCCGAAATAGGATAAGATGGAGTGGTCATTAGTGGGATATCCTCCTACTATGCCGGCTGTACGGCCAGAGAAGTTGTTGAAATACGCATGCGTGAAGTCTCCGAAGATGCTGGTGGTAGCATGTCCTTCAATTCTCTCTGACATATTATTCCCCTCTCTGGAATACTCTGTACCGACCAATACGTCGAAGTGGTTCTCCTTGATGTCGAAAGCGTAGCTCAATGTATGCGTCATACCCCAATTCCAACCGATGGTCATATTCTCGTCCAGATAATCATCCGTATTCTGGTCGTTGTTATTATTTTTATAGATGCCGTTGTATGCTTTGTAGAGGCTGGAGTTCTGTTTGTAGTAGACTTGGCCTTTATACTTCAAATCCTTTAACGGCTGTATCTCTATATAACCGATGGCACTAAGATTGTGGTTCCGGCTTTTATTATTGCCACTGGTGGTATTTAACAAGGTGTTCATCGGGTTATTGATGTATTGGTTGAGCCCGAGTAAACCCATTGATCCGGATCCTTGCGCGATCAAGTCGTCGTAGTCGAATAACTCTCCTTGGCTATTGTATAATGGAACCAATGGATTGGCTCCCATCATGCTATAGATGCTGTTGGAGTATTGGTTACCGATTTGGATACCTTGGTTGGATGTGTGTTGGTAATATACGTTCTCACCGAATTTTATGATATCCAGATCCTTGTTTTTCCAAAGGATATGCTCGGAATTTAAACGAATGGTGAAGCGGCTGTAGTCGGATTTAACCGGACCACCGAAAATACCGTCTTGATACTGATAACCTACGCCAGTAGAGAACTTGGAGAGCTCTGAACCTCCGGTCACGTTCACGGAGTGAGATGTGGTTATCGCATTCTTGTTGCGAAGTAACTCCAGCCAGTTCGTACCCGGGTTGGAACCGTTTTGATAGGATTCCAGTAAATCTGCGTCTAGGTATTGTGACCAATTGAAGGGCGATACGCCGGCGTTGAAGTTGATCTGGTCTTGAACGGCCATGTATTCTTTGGCGGTAAGCATATCCGGCATCTTTACTACATTCTGCCAACCGATGTTGCCGTCATAGGATACTTGCACTTTTCCTTCTTTACCTTGTTTTGTGGTAACCAAGATAACACCATTCGCCGCACGGGCACCATAGATGGCGGAGGAAGCGGCATCCTTTAATACGTCGATACGCTCGATATCGGCAGGGTTCAAGGAATTGATATCGCCCCCGGCCACACCATCAATAACATAGATAGGAGCCGTATCTCCATTCGTACCGGCACCACGGATGTTTACTTTAAATCCGTCACCCGGCTGACCGGAAGAAGCCACGATATTGACACCCGGGCTTTGATTCTGTAATGCGCTTAGTGGGCTGATCGTATTACGTTTAGCGACTTCATCGCCTTTTACCTCTACGGTCGCACCTGTCACCAACTTTTTCTTTTGTACACCATAGCCTACTACCACTACCTCGTCCAAGCTCTGTGAGTCCTCTTTCAAGGTGATCTGTAAGTCGGATGTTTGGGCGGTTACGGGAATCTCTTGGGTCATATAACCAATGTAGGAGATCTCTATGATAGAGCCGGGGGCGGCCTCTAAGCTGAACTTACCATCCAAATCGGTTATCACTCCGTTCGTCGTTCCCTTTACGATAACATTGGCACCGATGACTTCCATTCCTGTTGCGTCTTTCACGGTACCAGTGATTCTTTTTGTTTGTTGCATGACTTCCATCGAAGTACTAGGGGCGGCTAACATTTGTGGTATGCCACCTAGCTGGAAGGCCATACATGCGCCTAAAAACAGCGTCGTTTTCTTAATTGTTGAATTCATTATTTTTTACATTAAATCATATAAGGCTAAACTAAAATTCATTTACTCAATAGGGTCATTAGCGGTTAACTGCTAAAAACATTAGATTTTCGGTCCTTCCTCATAGGCAATTGTTTTTTGTTGTTAATATGTATTGTTAATTTCTGTCGCAAAATTACGTCGGATCCCAAGTGCGTTCAAATACTATTTTATCCAAGAATAATACTTTTTTGCCGGAGTGTATTTTTAACACATCGATGGGGTAGCCGTAGGCATGAAAGCCTTTGTGACTGGTCGCAAAGATAGATGTGTGAAGGAAAAGAGAAGGGGGGATTTTGTATAGAAATAGGGGGGGATATGTATTTATCCCTGTTAAAAAGGTCTCTTATACAATGATTTTTGTCTTTTTGTAGTTATCCCGGAACTCTTTGGGAGAGCAGTTTTTCTTTTTCTTAAAGATACGGTTGAAGTTCGAGAGGTTATTGAAGCCGCAGTCATAACAAATCTCCGCGATGGATCGTTGCGTGTCCACCAGCATGCGGGCGGCGTAACCGATACGGATATCGGTGATATAGTCGGAGAGGGTCTTCCCGGTCCTCAACTTGAAGAAACGGCTGAAAGCGGAAGGGGCCATACCTACGAGTTCAGCCAGTAGGTTCAGGCGGATATCCTGTTGGTATCGTTCGTTAATGTAATTTTGTACTTTCTGGATACGACGGCTCTCGGAATGGATATCTGTTATTTTAGCGAATGAGGAGCTGGCCAATACTTTGTAGTTCTCCTCGACAGAAAGCTCATATAAGATGGTTAAGAAGTTGATGACCGCATAAAAGCTTTGCTCCTCGGAAACCAGCTTTTCCAGTAAATGGTAAACCTTCAGGATGGAAGACATCGGGAAACTGATGCCGCATTGGGCTTTCTCCAACATTTTCCGGATACTGTTGAATTGGTTTTTCTCCAATAGATTCTTCCCGAAGAGATCGGGAGAGAACTGGACCGTGATCTCATGGATCAGAGGCGATTTACATGCGTTCTGCTCCCAGACATGCTCCAGTTCTTTCCCGGTTATCAATACTAACTCGTATTCTCCGATCACTTCCGCGGAGTCACCGACCACACGCCTTACCCCCGGAGCGTGCTCAATGAAATTGAGCTCGTACTCCGAGTGGCAATGGATCGGATAGGTAAATTCTGTCTTACGCCGGTCTACGATGTAAAAGCAGTCCTTTTCCGATAGTGGGGTTATCTCGCGGATAATGTCCATTCTCTGTTGACAATTTAGTTAGTGAGCCTCGGTCAGCTCTATGACCTTGCTATGGACATGAGCCGTAGAGAATACGTTCATTCCTATTTTCATCAAGAAATCTCCGCTGAAGGTACCTCCGTCGGTAACCAAGGTCGATTTCTGGCCCGGCATGAGGTTTATCTCTTGTACCTTATATTTCTTATTCGGGTCCAATCCTTGTAGCTTTACGGGGAAAGTCTTTTCTCCGAAGCGAGGGTGGATATCATAAGCGAATAGGACGGATTTGCTTTTTGCCTTATCCACGTACATCACGGATGAATGGTTGGTATCGTAAGGGGAGACTAGACGGTACAGATCGCCGTCGAGGATCGTGCCCTTTAGACGTTTGTAGTTGGCAACTGCTTCTTGGCAGTATTTCATCTCGTCATCGTTCATTTCCTTCAAGCTGATATCGAAGCCCATCTTACACATCATGGCCACGTCGGTACGGAACTTGATGGAGGTATTCTTGTTCCAGCTAGTCACGTGGGCGCACATTGCCTTTGCCGGGAAGAACTGGGAGAATCCCCATTGGATATACAAACGCTCGATCGGATCGGTGTTGTCGCTGCACCAGAATTCCGTGAAATATTTCAATGCCTCGTAATCACAGCGGGCACCCCCACCGGAGCAAAGCATGATCGGTAGGTGAGGGTATTTCTCGGCTACCCGTTTGAATACGTTATAGACACCTCGTACATGGTCGATATACAATTGATTCTGTTTCTCTTTAAGATAGGGGGAATAGACATTGGTAATCGGGCTGTTGCAATCCCATTTGAAGAAAGCCAGATCCGGATTCTCGATCATGATATTATCCACCACGCTGAATACATAATCCTGTACTTTCGGGTTGCTTAAGTCTAAGACAAGTTGATTGCGATAGTAATAGGTCTCACGATTCGGTAGATGGATCGCCCAGTCCGGGTGTTTCTCGAAAAGTTCGCTCTTGGGGTTTACCATCTCCGGCTCGATCCAGATACCGAATTTCAAGCCGGCATCTTTAGCGACCTGCACCAGATGAGGAATGCCGTTTGGCAACTTATCGTGTGTAACCTCCCAATCGCCCAATCCGGCCTTATCGTTTTGACGAGGGTATTTATTAGCGAACCAACCATCATCCAGCAAAAACATATCTACACCTAGATGCTTGGCTTCTTTCATTAGTTCCTCCAATTTCTTCTCGTTGAAATTGAAACCAGTCGATTCCCAGTTGTTCAGTAGGGTAAGTCGATCGCCTTTACCATCCTTGATCTGGTAATTACGTGCCCAATCATGGATATCACGACTGGCTTTTCCGGTTCCTTGATTACTCAACGTAAAGATAAACTCAGGAGTGACGAACCATTCGTTCGGTTTCAATTCATAGGCGGACGCATAGGGATTGATGCCGGAGATGACACGAAGGTTACCGGCGTTGTCCACCTCGAACGTAAAGCGGTAGTTTCCAGTCCAACCTATCGTTCCCATTAAAACATCTCCTGTATTCTCGCTGGCCGGGGCACCTAACCCAATCTCAAAAAACGGGTAAGCGTGCATGGCGGCACGGGAGCCTAGTTTCGTATCGATAATCTTTTTCCCGAATTTCAAGTCTTGGCTGCTCATCTGTACTTCTTTGGCCCAGTCACCGCTAAACTCGGTCAATACATAGCGAGGACTCTCGAAATAAAGCATATTGGAAGCGTATTGGGTAATCGTGACCGGTTTTTTCTCCATATGACGAATCTCAGTCCAAGCCTTGATCACGTTTTCTTTAGCGAAGGTTACATAATGTAATTTAGCCTCCACTGGGTATACATCGTCTTTCAGGGAGATAATTGTCTCCGTAACGTTATTGTCTAGTTTCTTAGATTCGCTGGAAACATACTTGAATATGCTAGTCATGTTTCCGTCGTTATGCTGGATGGCGAAAGCTGGTTCGAAATAATCTTCCGCTCCTGAGCAAGGATATACTTCCCATCCACGGGTTGATACGCTGCCATCCGTTCCGGCTTGGATATTCCATGAGAGGTTCTCAAATTCGGATTCGTTTACTAATTTATTCCCTAGATAAGTTTGGTAGAGCCGTCCATTGGGGGCTACTTGTAAAATCAAGTCCGTCTCATTGGTTGAGATTAAGATCATCTTTTGATCGGCGGCTTTTACGAATGGCAAACAAAAACACAAAAGGATAACTGTAAGTAATAGATTTTTCATGGTAAATTATTTGAATGTGTAAATAGTAGAGACGTAGCGTGCCACGCCTCTACTAGAATACATATTGTAATTAATTCTGCTCTTTCAGGATCACGTCGTGAGCGCCACCCTCAACGATACTCGTAGAGGAGACAAGCGTGATCTTGGCATGCTGCTGCAACTCTTGGATAGAGATGGAACCGCAGCTACACATCGTAGCGATCATCTTACCCAATGTTACGTTTAAATTATCTTTCAATTTTCCGGCATACGGTACATAGCTGTCCACGCCTTCCTCGAATTTCAAGGACTCGTTTCCACCCATGTCATAGCGCTGCCAGTTCTTCGCACGGTTAGATCCCTCACCCCAATACTCCTTCACGAAGTTGTTTCCTATTTTCATCTTCTTCGTAGGAGACTCGTCGAAGCGGGCGAAATAACGGCCCATCATCAGGAAGTCGGCACCCATAGCCAACGCTAATACCATATGGTAATCGTGTACCAAGCCACCATCGCTACAGATAGGGATATAAACGCCGTGTCTCTTGAAATATTCGTCGCGAGCTTTCGCTACGTCGATCAAGGCGGTAGCCTGTCCGCGACCGATACCTTTCTGCTCACGGGTGATACAGATGGAACCACCACCGATACCTACCTTGATGAAATCCGCTCCGGCGTCAGCCAAGTAGTTGAAACCATCTTGGTCAACCACGTTTCCGGCACCAACCAGTACCTTGTCTCCGTAGGTATCCTTGATCCAGTGCAAGGTCTCGTACTGCCATTCGGAATAGCCGTCGGAAGAGTCGATACACAATACGTCAACGCCTGCCTCTACCAATGCCGGAACACGTTCCTTATAGTCGCGGGTGTTGATACCGGCACCTACTAATAATTTCTTATCTCCGCCGGATAACTCTTTCGGATTCTCACGGTGGCTATCGTAGTCCTTGCGGAATACGAAGTATTGAAGCTTCTGATCCTTGTCGATGATTGGCAATGTATTCAACTTATGATCCCAGATAATCTGGTTCGCCTCTTTCAAGGTCATGCCTAGCTCGCCAACGATTAGTTTAGCGAACGGGGTCATGAAATCTTTCACTTTCATGTCGATCGGGTCTTTGCCTTCACGGTAATCGCGACTGGTTACCATACCTAGCAATTTGCCGTTAGGCGTACCGTCATCTGTCACACCAATCGTAGAATGTTCTGTCCGGCGGACTAGCTCAAGCACGTCGGCCAAGGTATTCTCGGGCGTAAGGTTAGAGTCGCTGATAACGAATCCGGCCTTGAATTTCTTTACTTTGCGAACCATATCCGCTTGGCTCTCGATCGGTTGCGAGCCGAAGATGAAGGAAAGTCCTCCGTTGCGAGCCAACTCGATTGCCAGTTTAGGGCCGGAAACCGATTGCATGATCGCGGAAACGAAAGGAATATTTAATTCAATAGCGGATTTCTCGCCAGACTTGAATTTCACAAGCGGCGTTTTCAATGAAACGTTTGCGGGAATACATTCTTTGGTGGTTAAACCGGGAATAAGTAAATACTCACCAAATGTTCTCGATACATCGTTTAAGTAGATTGCCATAAGATTTTATATTTACAGGATGAGTTTTTTTAATTGCGCAAAAGTAGCGATTTCTGTTCATATATGAATCACATGTTTACATGAAATGTTCGAAATATGCGTCACGCAACATTTATAGTTATGGATTTGTTATTAATGTAGATTTAAAAAGGAGGAAAATATGAGAGTTGTAGTTGATAAGGCTCAATCCAGAGGGTATGCGAATCACGGTTGGTTGAAAACACATCACACGTTTAGTTTTGCTAATTATTACAATCCGGAAAGGGTTCATTTCGGGATGCTACGTGTATTGAATGATGATTCCGTGGCGCCGGGTGAGGGATTCGATATGCATCCACATAAGAATATGGAGGTTATCTCCATCCCGTTAAAGGGATATTTACGCCATGGGGATAGCATAAAGAATAGCGAGGTGATTACGCCGGGAGATATTCAGGTGATGAGCGCCGGTACCGGTATCGTGCATAGTGAGTTCAACGACAGCGGTAATGAACAATTGGAGTTCTTGCAAATATGGGTATTTCCCCGTGAGGAGAATACCAAGCCTCATTATGCCAGTTATGACGTGCGTCCGGTTACTTCGGAAAAGAATAAGTTGTCCTTGATCATCGCTCCGGATGGTAGCGCTCCTGCGTCGATCAACCAAGACGCTTGGTTCTCTTTAGGAAACCTAGATGCCGGTCAAGTAAAGGAGTATAAGCTACATAGTAAAAATAATGGGGTTTATTTATTCGTGATTGACGGAGAGGTGGAGGTAAGTAATACGATCCTGTCTAAGCGTGACGGGGCCGGATTCTGGGAAACCGAAAGCATTACGATAGAAGTCTTGAAGCACGCTAAAGTTCTTTTGATAGAAGTTCCGATGATGAAATAAATGTTGATAGGTTAGTGCTGGCGGGTATCTTAATAGTTGATGTAACAAAGCTATTAGGGTACCCGCTCTTTCCTTTTAATGTTTTATCGGTTTATCCGTGAAGTAATCGATCATCTGTAAGATCGCCCGGCTACAAGCTGGACAGAATGGAGCGTAATCACGCATCATACAGTGATCCATCGGGCGATAAATGCCTTTAGCGATGTAACCGCCTCCCTCGAATACGCCTGCCTTATCTTTATGAGCGTCATCTAATGGGGTAGGTACCGGTGTATTAGCCGGCAGAAGATCTTTCCATTTAGCATCGAAGTTAACCAAGGTCGTGATGTTCGGTTCCCAAGGCTCGTACTTCAAATTATAAAAATCTTGATAAGCGACCTCGGAACTGAAGTATTCATCGGCTAGGCCGGCGAAACTATGTCCGAACTCGTGAACGAATACGACTGGGGTACGTGGGTTATCGGCGGTTCCCATGGCATAAAAATTATACATACCGCCACCACCGTAAGCGTCCGTGTTTACCAAGATGAAGATTGCGTCGCAAGGAGCGTTCCATACGGCGTCACGTATAGACTTCATATCCGGGGTGGTTAAATAGCGATCTACCCCAAACGTATAATAACCGGAATTCAATGCGGTATTCTTGAATATACCTTTACCGGATACATCTGTTCCCGATTCTTCCGAAACGGCATCTACCGCCCAGACATTGAAATCTTCCCGGCGAGTGTCATAAGGCGGGGTTTTAAACAATGCCTCCGTAAAACGTTTGGCATCAGCTACGAATTTCTCTTGCTCATCCGCCGTATAACCTTCCGCTAAGAATACGAGGTCTACTTTCCCGGAGGAATCCCCGTTATATTGGATTTTTGTGATCCGGTTTTCCTTGAGTTTCCCCCGGTCAATAAAAATACTGGCCGGATCAATCTCTTGTTTCAATAAAGGATGGAACTGCATGTCGGCCTTGTCTCTTGCCGTAATCTCAATGATGACAGGAGCTTTCGGATAGGGGATAGAGATGCTATTTGTCCAAGATTGTGTCTCGGTCTTCGCTTGCTCCGTACTTCTCCATTCTTCGAATAACGTATTGAATCCTCGTGAGTAGATCAACTCTTTACCGGCTTTATCATATACATTAATATAATACCCTCCATAACCAAACGGATCGATTAAGTTTTTGACCGGCCCCGCCCAGACAGGTTCTTCCCGGAGTTGTTGTATGGCGGCGGCTTGGGAATCCCCATTTTCACTCAATGCGCTAAACATAG
>OBVO01000854.1_pt1 | contig 15877 bp, 13 predicted proteins | sample 1495151 | NCBI WGS metagenome assembly OBVO01 (sample SAMEA2580019, study PRJEB22360) | human gut metagenome | reverse complement strand
TCCTGCTTCCCGTACTGTTTACTTGGAGGGAGAAGCTTATTTCGAGGTCTCGCGAGCGGGAGGTTCGCCGTTTAAAGTCGTGACGAGAGATCGCTCTGTCACGGTTCTTGGCACGAAATTCAACGTTTCTTCTTACCGGGAAGACCGGTGCTGGATCGCCACCCTGGTGGAGGGTCGGGTTCTTGTTTCTGATCGCGGTTCGTCTCGCGAGCTGGGGCCTTCGGAGCAATATGTGGTGGATAAGCACCTTGGAACCGTGAATGTTCACCGGGTGGACGTGTCGATAGGGACTTCTTGGTTGCTAGGCCAGTACCGTTTCAAGGATTGTCGTCTGGAAGACATAATCAAGAGGCTTGAGCGCTGGTACGATTTCAGAACCGTTTATCAGGATACCGTGATCAAGAACCTGAGGTTTCGAGGGGTCATCGATAAACGTCGCACGCTGGAAAAGACGCTGGGACTTCTCGAGGAGACAGGGGCGATCTCCTTCGAGGTCAGGGGAGACACGGTGTTACCCCTTCGCGGTTCATGCCGGGATGCCGGCCTGGTGTTCCCTGTTTCTTTTAGGTGATACATAATTTTGTTTTGGCACACGTGTGTGCATTATATCATTTAAAACCTTAATATATGAAAAAAGTAATCACAAAGAACCTTTTCGCCGTGTTCTTCTCGGTCAAAAAGAGTTTCAAAGAGACAGTTTTTACCCTGGTAATTTTAAGTACGTTCCCTTTGGGCGCTTCAGCACTCTCCCCGGGTGACCAGGTGAGTTTCAAGCGGGATGTATTGACCCTGGAGGAGATGTTGGACGAGGTTTCCTCGCAGTTGAAGTGTGACGTGTTTTACAGTGAGGACGAGTTCGATGGCGATCGCAAGGTTCGCTTGCCCCGGAGGCAGTTGTCCCTCGACGAGCTGTTGCGCGTGGCGTTACCCCCGAAATACTCTTACACGATAAAGGATGGGGCTATCGTGATCTCGCCCGTTCCTGGCGACACGAGCCGGAAAGTGTCGGGGATCGTGAGGGACGAGAACGGGGAAGCCTTGCCAGGCGTGACCGTGTTGCTGAAAGGGACGAGCACGGGTGTAACGACCGGTCCCGACGGTCGTTACACCTTGTTGATACCCGGTTCTCACCCGGGGACACGTTTGATCTTTTCTTTCGTGGGGATGGAGACCCGTGAGGTGGTTGTTGACAGGGAGGTGATCGACGTCGTGATGAAACTGGACGTGACCAAGATGGAAGAAGTAGTCATTACAGGTTATCAGGTGATAGATAAGAAGAAGTTAACCAGTGCCGTATCAACCGTAAAGGTTAAAGACGTAATGATTCCGGGAACGATGTCCATTGACCAAATGTTACAGGGACGTGTTCCTGACATGCTCATGATGACAAATTCCGGAGAGGTGGGTGTTGCTCCGAAAATCCGTATCCGAGGTACGTCTACTTTGGTAGGTAATCGCGAACCGCTATGGGTGGTAGACGGTATTATCGTTCAAGACCCGGTACCCATTGCCCCGGAAGAATTAAATGATCCGGATTACATCAATCGAATCGGTAACGCCATTGCCGGACTTAACCCCCGGGACATTGATCGTATTGATGTGTTAAAAGACGCCTCTGCCACTGCAATTTACGGAGTAAAAGCAGCCAATGGGGTCATTGTGATCACCACCAAAAAAGGACAAATAGGACGTCCGGTTGTAAACTATGACTTTTCTACAACCTACAGAAGACGCCCTCGTTACACGGATCGCAACATCAACTTGATGAATTCCAAACAAAGGGTGGAATTTTCCAAAGATCTGGTTGAAAAACATCATATTTACTCCTCAGGGGTAAACTTGATCGGCTACGAAGGGCTAGTCGCCAATTTGTACAACGGTTCCATTAATTACGATGAATTCGCTTCAGAAGTCACCAAATTAGAGAGCATGAACACTGATTGGTTCGATCTATTGACAGAAGATGTATTCTCTCATCAGCACACCCTCAGTCTTTCCGGTGGTAGTGAAGAGATACGCTACTATTCATCCATTGGATATGCCATTGACAACGATGTCATCAAAGGAAATCATTACGAACGTTACACAGCAGCCTTAAACGTGGATGCCAACGTTTCTCCGAAAATCGTTGCCAGCCTTAATCTTAACGCCAACATCGGTAAACGCGAGTACAGCGAAGAAAGTGTAAACCCCATTGATTATATTTACAATACAAGTCGTACAATTCCGGCCTTGGACGAACAAGGAAGGTATGTTTACTACAATCGCCAGTACGGCTATCAACAAACATTTAAATACAATATTTTAAATGAATTGGATCACAGTTACTCGCACCAAGACAACTCATCGGTAATGTTAACTGCCAACTTGCGTTACAAAGCAACCGATTGGCTATCCATGCAGGCAGTATTTTCTTATTCAACCTCTAACACAGAACAAGAAAACTATTTGGGAGAACAAACCTGGTATGCAGCCAGTTTGCGCAAATCGAATTATGGCGAACTCCCCCAGAAAGGAGATGAAGTTGAAAACACAATGCCTTACGGAGGTGAGTTAAGAAAAGATTACACACGCAACAATTCTTACACGGCACGTTTACAAATGGATATCAGCAAATACTTCGGAAAAGAGGAACAGCACAACATCTCTGCCAATTTGGGGTACGAGGTAAATTCCAGCAAGTACGTAGGTTTCAATCGCACAGACAGAGGATATTATGCCGATCGGGGCAAACAATTCTCTACGATCAATTTGGATGATTTCCCGTATTACAAAGACTGGGTACAAAACAATGTGCCAACAATTTCCGACAACTTAACGAATATGATTTCCGGATACATTTCCATGTCATACAGCTATAAGAATTATTTCACATTGAATGCGAATACTCGTATTGACGGATCCAATCAATTCGGCAGCAGAAGTAACGAAAAATTGCTTCCGGTATGGTCGGTTTCCGGAGCCTACAACATTTCAGAACATTTCGACATCGACAACAAATGGGTGAACAATTTAGCATTACGGCTTTCTTACGGTTATCAAGGAAACATGCTGAACGGCCAATCCCCGGAAATGATTATCAAGAAAGAACCTTTTGACACGCATTACAACGAATTAACGTCAAGTGTGAGCATTTACCCGAATCCGGATTTACGTTGGGAACGTACCAGCTCTTTCAACGCCGGACTTGACTTTTCTCTGTTCAATAATGCCGTTCAAATGAATACTTCTTACTATTACAAACACACGAAAGATGCATTCTTGACAAAGAAAATTTCGAGTGTGAACGGGCGCAACGAATATGTGGTCAATTCCGGTACGATCAACAATCAGGGATTCAGTATCGATGCCACCGTTTCCCCCATCTCCAACGAAAATTTCCGCTGGACGCTTTCAGCTTCCTATTCCAAAGTATTCAATGAAATGAATACCAAACCGGAAGACGAGCAATACGAATTAGAAGACTTCCTGACAGGTAATGCTTTAACAAAAGGAAATGCGGTAAGTACATTCTGGTCATACAAATTTATCGGCTTGCACCCGCAGAACGGAGGACCTGTTTTCGACGATATGCAAGATCGCAAACAAGAACTCATGGGTTTGAGCAAATACGACACCTACACGATGGTTTTGACACCCTCAGGACAACGGGATCCCAAAGCACAGGGAAGCATCACCAGTACATTCCGTTATAAGAGCTTCCGTTTAAATTTCATCTTGAACTACAGTTTCGGTTCCAAGATTCGGCTTTTCGGATTATATGATGACGGATTAAATTTTGATCCTGAGAAAAATGTGAATTACGAAATGGTAAATCGCTGGAGAAACCCGGGTGATGAAAATCACACAAATATTCCGAACATCATCAACGGTTCCGATCCGGCAAGCCAAGCTTACGCTTTGCATTGGTCTCGCGGGTTAACGGGAATACAGATGATTGCTGAAAATGCCTGGACCATGTATGACAATTCCGACCACCGGGTAGTCAGCGGAGATTACTTGAAATGTTCAAACATGAGTCTCAGCTACGATGTTCCGGTCGGCAAACTGGAAAAATACGGTATTTCCATGTTAACAGCCACCTTGTCCACAACAAATCTATTCGATATCAGTTCGAAAAAATTAAAAGGACAAACTCCTATCCAAAGTGGATTCTCAAATACGCAATTATCAGAGCGTCCTACTTGGTCATTAAGTCTTAGTGTTTCATTTTAAAAGAGAGTAATTTATGAAAAAAACATATTTAATCGGCTTACTTTGGTTACTGCTCGCTTCCTGTTCTGATTTTCTGGAAGAGTATTCACAAGATCAGGCTTATGTTCAGAGTTACAATGACTTGGACGAACTACTTGTCGGAGAAACCTACATGGAAACGGTTTTCGGAAGCGACGGAGATGCTTATTATCCTTACGTTCACTTGATGGCAGATGAAACCAAAGAAAATTTAGAGCCTGACTTTCACGGTGAACGAGATTATAACGAATACCAGAAAAAATATTTCGGATACGTGACTTGGCAAAATCGGGTAGGTTTAACCGTAGACAGATTATCAACCAAAGCGGAGGATGCAGACTGGGATCGCCTGTACAAACACATCAATCTGGCTAACATGATTCTTTACGAGATAGAGAAACAACATGTAGAAAATGACGATGACCGGAAAGCGATCAGCAGGATTCGCGGAGAAGCTTATTTTTTAAGAGCTGCCTATTATTTCATTTTGGTGAATTTATACGGCGAGCCATATCAAGCTTCTATTGCCGAAACGGCTTTAGGCGTACCTGTAAAAACCAGTGAGGCCATCGAAGACAACATGTTTCCGAGAGAGACTTTGAAAACGGTATACGATTTAATTATCAGCGATTTGGAACTTGCAGCCAAAAATCTGGAAGGAATCAGTCGTAAATCAATTTATCGGGCTAACATCACTGCTGTCCGTTTATTGCAGAGTCGGGTGTATCTTTACATGCAAAATTGGGAAGAAGCAGCCAAGCATGCGCAATTATGTTTGGATTTGCAATCAGAGTTGGTTGACCTGAACACGTTCGGAAACTCGGAAACCGCTTTCGCCACAGCAAGTTCGCCCGAATTGATTTTTTCCATGGGAGGCAACAACATTCCGCGGATGCTTAACGACCAGTTTGCCGGCCTCAGTGCTTCTGCTGACCTGATCGAGTGTTATACACAAAACGACCTCCGCAGGCAGTTTTTCCTGACAGAAGTGGAATACACCGAGTACTATGATTGTAACAAATACGTCAAGCAAGAAGCAACCAACAACGCCAACGTATCGGATAATTTCATGTTCAGAACTGCCGAAGCTTGGCTGAATCTTGCCGAAGCATACGCTTGCATGGGTGGTGAAAACAACGAGCAGGAAGCTCGCACCGCTCTGGACCGTTTGAGACAACACCGTATCGAAACGAGCCATTACGAAGCCACTGCTTTATCCGGGGATGCCTTGATTGAAGAGATCCGGGCCGAAAGACGCCGGGAGTTGTGCTTCGAAGGCCATCGTTGGTTTGATTTGCGCCGTTATACCGTAAGCGAAAAGGCTCCTTTCACCGGAAGTATTCGCAACACGTATTCCGAATACGATTACTTTTGGGATGATTGGGAATGGAAGTATTATTGGGATGTTTCATCCTCTTCCACTTACGAATTAACAGCCGGCGATCCGGCGTGGACATTGCAGATTCCGTATGAGGTACTTCAATTTGAGGAGTTAACTCCAAATCCAAGACATGAAAGAGCACCTATATCAACAGAAAATTAATAATAAAGCTATGAAAAGTATACAGATATATATCCTTTGCGGATTGGTTTTATTCAGTTGCTTCTCCTGTAAAGAAGAAGATGACATTGTACCCAATCCTCCGATGACGAACTTGTTTGCCCCGGCAGACGGAGCAAATGATCCGACCTCTGAATTGCGCAGACAATTCTATACAGAAACCGGGTGTTATCTCTTATTCACCGATACGTTGAAGCACGAGTATACAGGCGTTGATGCGTATGGGAATGCACTGTACAACACAGAGCTGCTCGATTTGACGTATGGCATCACCAGCACTGTCCGTTGGGCTTTCGCTTTCACGAATTTGCCTGATTACGAGGAACAAAAAAACGCCGTAGAGCTATTGAAAACGTATGTTTTACCCGCTTTGAACAAAAGGTATTATCCTTACTCTTTTTTATTGGTTGACAATCTGAGAGCTTCCGCGTGGTATGTGGAAGAAGGTGCCACCGATGCAGAAGGATTCTGGGGTGAATTTTCAGAACAGTCCTATTACATCGGAACTCGTGCCATAGCCATATCCATATCCAAATTACAACAAAATCCGGAAGAATTTCTTCAGCTTCTACAACAAAACATAATTAACAATTACCTGTCATACGACAAATTAGTCGAATTTTATGAACCGGGAAAAGATTGGTATGGTTTTCACGATTATACAACAGCATTTTATAGCGAAGAAGCGTTCATCGAGGCGACGGGGATTTTGGCATACTATTATGAGGCCCCCTGGGACGAAGGAGAGGAGCCCTGGTTGGAAGCATATGACAGAAACAGCGATTTGGATCGATATATAGATTGGATTCTCAACCATACGGAAGAGGATTTTGAAAATCAATATGGGGATTATGCCATAGTCATGAAAAAATATGACATCGTAAAACAACTTTTAATAGATGGTGGTTTTTTAAAGTAAGCAAAATAGAATGAATATGAAAAAACAATTGATAACTTTCATGATGATCTTCCTCGGGTTAAGCTGGGCTTGTTCGGAGGATGAAGATAATCATTTGCCCGTGATAGAACCGGAGGATAGTGGTGTATTCACAGATGCCGAGGGACGGGAATTTTCATGGGTTCGTTATGGAAATTTGGAATGGATGACAACGAATCTGAATATAGAAGCCAGTTATGGGTATGAAATCAGCCACGAACGCACGAGAAATCCGATAGAATTAGAGGCGGAAAAGGAGCAAAATTACGCGACATTCGGTTATCTGTACACGTATGAGGCTGCCTTGGAGGTGGTTCCGGAAGGTTGGCGCATTCCGACCGACGAAGACTGGCAAGAGTTGGAAAAAGCAATGGGCATGTCGGCAAACGAGTTAAATATGACCGGCTGGCGAGGAGCTTCCGAGGGCGCACTATTGCAACAAGCGGAAGGGACCAAGATCAACCTCCGCATGGGAGGAATGGGCGAATATGACGGTTACGGTTATTTTTCACCTTATTTTGCCTATGTCTATGGTTTCTATTGGACCTCAACCCCGGAAGGAGAGGAAAGCAATTACCATTATTGTCGGCAGATTAGTTACAAATCGGAACAAATCGCCCGAACGACTGTAGACAGAAGCAAAATGCTCTCTGTACGTTGTGTGAGAGATGCAAAAAACAAATAAATTTCTCAGCTTGAGAGACGGAGAGCATCGACTCTTCGTCTTCTCCGACTTTGATGGGACAACAGACAATGCAAGAAATAATTAAATTGTTCAACATGAAAAAAATCGTATCATTTTTATTTATTCTTTTCACAGTTTCTCCGGTGTTCTCCCAAGAAAACGAGAAATTCGATTGGAGTCGCCCCATGTTGGGTAAAAAAGCACCAGCTTTAGATGTCAAAGAATGGATAACCGAGAAACCCGAAACGACGGGAAAATTCATCGTACTCGATTTTTGGGCAACATTCTGCGGGCCTTGTGTGAAATTCACTCCACACATGAACGAATTTGCAAAAAAATTTAAAAAGCATGCCGTTTTTATCGCTATTGCCACACAAGCAAAAGCAGATGTAGAAAAAGGGATTCGGAACATTCAAGAAATAAAAAAGAAAACGAATGAAAAATATGTTCCGATAAAATTTTATCAAGCCACAGATCCCAGATATAAACTATTTAGTGCATACCAAGGGGAAGGTATTCCTATGGTTATCATTATCGACCCGAGTGGTATCGTTCGCTGGCAAGGTAATCCGCACGGAGAGGATGGCAATCCTGCCCTGACAGAAAAGATCATCAAAGAAATTATTGCCAAATACAAGAACAAATAAATGGAACTTACTGCCGAAAATTTTCATGAGGCCCGACAAAAATGCATCGAGGCCGTTCTGGAAGCCATGAAAACGTTAGCTCCCGAGGCTTATGTCGGAGGAGAAGGAAGTGAAGATGGAGTCTATGTGGCCGGAGTAAACGAGCAAAAACGCATCCTTTACATCACTCATTTTGATTGGGAAGAAGTAGCCGAAATATTACCGGCAATAGAAACCGGAAAAGTGCGAGAATGGCTCATTGAAGTAAACAAGGGATGCTACCCCAATGGAATGATCGAATAAAACACCTTGAGGAAGAAAAATCAAACAAATTGATTTTCTTCTTCAAAGTTTTCTGACCTACTTTCGTTTCCTTTCCTCTCACACCACCGTACGTGCCGTTCGGCATACGGCGGTTTAATTTATTTTCAAAGCGTGTCTAATCGAATAGCTGATCAATCCTCTGCGTGTAAGCACCTCTTTGGAGATAGCACGGCAAACACAAGTACGTCTTGACAGTTCCGAATCTACGCCAAGTTTGCGAAGTCCCCACGCAAGCTGCTCTTCTTTATTACGAAGCGAATTTTCATTGCTTCATATTTCATCTTACATACATTTGGGGGTGACACAAATTAATTCATTGAAATTCAAAGGCTTTCATCTTTTTGATGTGATTCTTCGTGGTGCCCGCCGAGAAATGAGTTCTATTTCTAAATGGCTCTATATCTTTGCGTTAAAGAATTGCTATTCTGCTGTCAAAGACTCCTTCAAACAAACTCATTTCTCGCTTGGCAATACCCAGTCTGTTTGCTAATGTGCGCCACTCCTTGATTACTACGACAACCTCGTTGATGATTCCTTTTGCGACTTCGTGTGTAAGCATATACTCATCGCACGAATCCAAAAGTACTGATTAGTCTCCTCACTTTTCTCAATCTCTTTGCTCGCTGCAATGAGTTCTCTCAAGTCGGTTAATGATGGAATACGCAAAGAGTTATCGGCGTTTATAAACTCGCCATCAGGTGTCTCATTAAAAAGGTATAAAATATACAATAAAACAATAAAATCATACCCGATAAGGTGTAAAATTTTAAAAAAAACTTTCATTATATTTGCGGTGAACCGCGAATATAATTGGCACTCGCTGTAAAATACATCAAAGTAAACTTTATGTATCTTGCTCGTTGTTGCCATATTTGCACCCGATGGGTATAATTTATTGTGTATATGGAGCAGACAACACTTTCAAAATATGTGAAGGCGATGCGTAAGCAGTATAATCTTACGCAGGTGGAGCTTTCCGAAAAATCGGGAGTAGGCTTGCGTCTTGTTCGTGAATTGGAGCAGGGCAAGCAAACTTTGCGTCTTGATAAGGGGAATCAGATATTAAACCTTTTTGGCAGTGAAGTGGGTGTTGTACCTCTAACTAAAACCGATGAGCGATGAAATAGGCAGTTGTATATTTGCGTGGCGTAAGGGCAGGCATCTTGACGGAAAATGAGAACGGCTACACATTTGAGTATGATGCCGATTATTTGACATCGGCCGACGCCGAGGCTGTAAGTCTTACATTGCCGCTAAGCGATAAACCCTATCGTGATAAGGTGCTGTTCCCATTTTTTGATGGCTTGATTCCCGAAGGCTGGCTTTTGGATATTGCCGAGAAGAATTGGAAAATTGATGCCCGCGACCGTATGTCGTTGCTCGTTGCGTGTTGCAAGGATTGCATTGGCGCGGTAGGTGTTGAACCCATAATCAATGAGGAGTAGTATGGCAAGGTGTTTATATTGTTACAAAGAGTTGAACAAGGGTGAGAAGGATTTTCACAAGGCTTGTTCCAAGAAGATGTTCGGCACACAGAGTGTTCCCGAATTGCCATATACGCACGAGAACCTGACCGACCTTGCCAAACAGGTAATTCGCAGCCAAACGACATTGACGGGTGTTCAGGCAAAGTTGTCGTTGGATATAAACAAGGGGAGCAAAAATGAGACCAATTGTTTCACTATTGTAGGTTTGTGGGGGCGTTATATCTTAAAACCGCAAACCGACCGCTTTGCGCATTTACCCGAATTGGAAGATTTGACGATGCACCTTGCGGAGTTGGCAAAAATTCAGGTCGTACCTCATAGCCTTATCCGTTTTGCCGATAGGGAGTTGTGCTATATAACACGCCGTATCAACCGTACAGCCAAAGGCGACAAACTTCCGATGGAGGATATGTGTCAGCTTACGGAGCGACTCACCGAGCATAAATACAAAGGCTCGTACGAGCAGATTGCAAAGGCGATACAACGATTTTCGGCTGTGCCAAAGTTGGATATGGTGAACTATTGGGAGCAGGTGGTGTTTTCGTGGATTACGGGCAATGCCGATATGCACCTGAAAAACTTCTCGCTATACAGCAAGGAGCAGAGCAAATATGTTCTTACGCCCGCATACGATATGCTCTCAACCGCATTGGTTATGCCCGAAGATACCGAAGAGTTGGCTCTGACGCTTGGCGGCAAGAAACGCAAGATCAAAAAGGAGGATTTCGTAACCTCAATGCAAGCATCGGGGTTGGAGGATAAAGTCATCAAGAACATCTTTGCCAAATTCGTTAAGGTAAATAAATATTATGTATCGGCAAAAGAGAGGTGGTTTGAATTTATCGACCAATCCTTCTTGCCCGATGAAATGAAAGAGGCATTTAAGGAAATAATTGCGGAGAAGTTGAGCCTATTGGCATAACAACGCAACGCTAAATTTATGCAGAGTTGGGAGCAAGCAGCCTTTGTCCCAATCCCATTCTCAACTCGAACGGCAATACCTCCGAGTTAACTTTATAATGGGGCGAAAGCAAGTGAAGCGCACCGCAGACCTCTATCCTAAATTCACTATCGCACTTTTCAGAATCCAGTAGTGCCCGTTATTATCTTGCGTGATATGCTCGGCGGTGAGTTGCTGAACATCCATAAATGCCAATCCCGTAAAAGCGGCGAAGATGAATACATCACGGAACTAAGTGAAGATCCCGCGCTAAGTATCGAGAACAAACACGGGGTACTATAAGCTGCAAGGAGAATAAAGAACCGGATTATTTGGTTAATAAACCAAACATCGTTAAATTTGACTGCGTTTAAAGCATAAAGAAAAACAATATGGCCTCTATAAAATCTTCAGAACTGATTACCAATGAGGACGGCAGTATTTTCCATCTGCATTTACTTCCGGAGGACCTTGCCGACGACATCATTCTGGTCGGTGACCCGGGACGGGTGGAAACCATCGCCTCCCATTTCCAACAAATCGAGTTGAAAAAAAGTAACCGCGAATTTTACACCATCACCGGCAGTTACCGGGGGCACCGGCTTTCCGTGATTTCCACCGGTATCGGTCCGGATAATATCGATATCGTTATCAACGAATTGGATGCACTGGCCAATATCGATTTGAAAACCAAAGAAATAAAAGCGATCGGCCGTACCCTGAATATCGTCCGTATCGGTACTTCCGGTTCGGTACAAGCCGACATTCCGGTAGATTCTTTTGTCATCTCGGAAAAAAGCATCGGCTGCGACGGGGTATTGAGGTTTTATGCAAACAACGAATCGGTTTGCGACCATCCGTTCGAAGAAGCTTTTATCCGGCATTGCCGATGGACCCCCTCTGCAGCCCGCCCTTATGTAGTCAATGCCGATCCCGGATTAGTAGACCGCCTGTATGACGAAGAACACACCATCAAAGGAGTTACCCTGACAGCAGTCGGATTTTACGGCCCGCAAGGACGTGTCCTGCGTCTGCCGCTAGCCATGCCGGGAATCAACGACCGGATCACCGCTTTCCGCTACGAAGGCTACAAAGTGACCAACTATGAAATGGAAAGTGCAGCTATCACAGGCCTTTGTAACCTTTTGGGGCATCGGGCCGCCACCATCTGCCTGATCATCGCCAACCGGATAAACGGAGATGCCTCCGCCGATTACCACAGCTATATGAATAAACTGATCCGCTATACCCTGGAAAAATTAAGCTAAAAGCTATAGGCTATAAGCCTTTTGCTTTTAGTATTTAGCATTTTATTTTTTACTTTATATTATGATTCAACGTATTCAATCTCTTTTTTTGCTTTGTACAGCAATTGTGACCGGGCTGTTATTTTTTATGCCGGTTGCTTCCATTGTAGTTCCGAATAATTTTACCTATGCGTTTTATACGACAAAAGTGGTACAGGCCGGAAGTCCGTGTGTATTCATCACCTGGAACTGGATGTCATTGATCCTGAATGCCCTTATTACCACATTGGCAGTAGTCACTATTTTCATTCATCACAAAAAATCCAAGACGGTGAAACCGACTCTATTTCTGCAATTGCGTCTTTGTATTGTCAATATCGTGCTTCAATTGGGGTTAATCGTCCTGATGTGGCTACAAGTGCGTCAACGTAGCAACGAACTCAATGCCGAATGGTTTGCCGATATCAGTTTTATCTTTCCACTGATCGGTGTGATCTTCACGTGGCTGGCTATCCGGGGAATTGTGAAAGATATCACCTTACTGAAATCGTTCGACCGGATTCGGTAAACGATACCGCTACAGCCCATAACAGCTGTAGTGGCCATTGGAAAACGGAAAATCTAAATCGTAAACTATAACATTTCCTTAATCTAAATCGTATGTTCAAAATTTGTTGTGCTAGTTTATTTCTTATAGCGATAACTTTTATCAAAGTTTCTGCTTGTACTAATTTCTTACTCACCCGGGGAGCCACTCAGGACGGATCGACGATGATCACCTATTCGGCCGATTCTCACGTATTGTATGGGGAACCTTATCATTGGCCTGCCGGTACCTGGCCTGCCGGAACGATGATGGATATCTATGAATGGGATACCGGTAAATATATGGGTAAAATCCCGCAGGCTGCCCAGACTTACAACGTAATCGGTAATATGAACGAATATCAATTGGCTATCGGTGAAACGACATACGGCGGACGTAAAGAACTGGAAAGTCAGCCGGGAGCTATTATCGACTACGGAAGTCTGATCTATATCACCCTGCAACGCGCTAAAAATGCCCGGGAAGCCATAGTCGTAATGACCGATCTGGTAGAGCGATACGGTTATGCCAGTTCAGGCGAATCTTTCTCCATCAGTGATCCCGATGAAGTATGGATTCTCGAAATGATCGGTAAAGGCGAAGGCGAAAAAGGAGCGGTATGGGTGGCCCGGATGGTCCCCGACGGTTATGTTTGTGCACATGCCAACCAGGCACGGATCACCACCTTCCCCCTGGAAGGAAAAACTTCCATTTCATCCGACCGGATCAAAAAAATTTACGACAAAGAAATTACAACGGTATATGCCAAAGATGTGATTTCTTTTGCCAAACAAAAAGGCTTTTATCCCCAGGACGGGAAAAATGCCGATTTCAGTTTTTCCGACACTTATGCTCCGGTAGACTTCAGTGGTGCCCGTGCCTGTGAAATCCGGGTATGGGCGTTCTTCAATGCTGTAAATCCCGATATGGCTCAATACTGGGACTATGCCAAAGGAAAAATCGAACGTGACGGTAAAGGCTATGCGACAAACCGGATGCCCCTGTGGGTTAAACCGAACCGGAAAGTGGATGTACTGGAAGTCATGGATTTTATGCGTGATCATCTCGAAGGTACCGAACTGGATATGAGTAAAGACCCGGGAGCCGGCCCTTACGAATGTCCTTACAGATGGCGGCCGATGAGTTTCGAAGTCGATGGTAAAGAATATGTTCACGAACGGGCTACAGCCACCCAGCAAACCGGTTTTACCTTTGTGTCACAAAGCCGCAGTTGGTTGCCGGATGCAGTAGGCGGTATCCTTTGGTTCGGTGTTGACGACGCTGCCAGTACCGTGTATTTCCCCATGTATTCCTGCTCCACCCGTGTTCCTCACGCTTATGCAGTCGGCAACGGCAGCATGATGGAATTCACCAATCAGGCAGCTTTCTGGGTTTTCAATCAGGTGACTAATTTCGCTTATACCCGTTATAATGCTATTCATCCGGAAATCCGGGAAAAACAAAAGGCTTTGGAATCCCAATACAAAACGTTTGTCGAAGGAATAGACTCCGGAGCTAAAGCACTATTCGACAAAGATCGTGCAGCAGCAATAGAATTCCTGACCGATTTCTCCTGCAATACCGGTAACCACCTGGTAGACACCTGGAGAGATTTCTACGGTTATCTTTTCTGCCGCTATATGGATGGTAATATCAAAACTGCGGTCCCGGGCGAAAAAAATCCTAAAGTAGAACAACCGCAACTACCCGAATGGTACCTCCGCACCATCATCGAAAAGGCTGGAGACAAACTACAGGTCATCGAATAAAAGGAGGAAAGGTAAAAGGTATAAAGTATAAGGTAAAAGATGGATTTCTCTCCATTTTACCTTTTACTTTTTACCTTTCTTAGGGTAAGTATTCGGATTGGATATTTTTCATCGCCGCAAAGAGGTTGCCTTTTACGTGGGGAGATAAAGCTTCCATCTGTCGGATAATTTCAGCTACGGCATGACGGTTCGTCGCTCGTTCATGAGGACAATTCTTTTTCTGCTTTTTAAAATTCCGGTAGGCAGCATACCGGGTAGTTTCTTCATCGGTAAGATAGATAAAAGGACGGATCAGGGTAAACGTACGATCGAACATAGCCAACTTCGGTGGCATACTGGCCGTTAAACATCATACTCATCAGCAGACTCTCGATGGCATCGTCCCGGTGGTGTCCCAAGGCCAATTTATTACATCCGTATTCTTTCGCAATCCCGAACAAGGTCTTCCGGCGATTCCACGAACACACAAAACAGACCGGTTTACCGGAATCTTCTTTTACGGCAGTAGCAATCGTACGATGTATAAACTCTACTCCCAGCTGTTCACAAAATTGCCTTACATACTCACCGTCGACTTCGTAAGCGACATTTTCCACAGCAATATGAGCAGCCACAACCGTATAATTTTGTTTCGGATCACGGGCCCGCAATGCCAATACTTCCAATAAAGCCAAAGAATCCTTTCCTCCGGAGACTCCGACCAATATTCTATCACCCGGTTCGATCAGCTCATAATCATAAATGGCTTTTCCCGCCTTCCGGAAAAAATCCCGCATAAACAATTTTTCTTTCTTCTTGTCTTCCATTTCGTTCACTTACCAATAAAAACATATCGCCACAAAGTAAAAAGAAATTTCGCTCCCCGGCAATAGTCATCCGTACATTTACAGTAAGCTCTTCCATCGTCCCGGATTACAATCCGGTTAAGTGGAATTTTATCCGAAATACTGTAACAAAATCGTAATAATATTGTAACACTGGTGTAGCAACCACTTATTAATATTGCATTGTAAAAAACTAATCGTCAAAGACATGAACAAGTTAATCATTATCGCATTAGCACTCAGCCTGGCAGCTTGTGGCCATTCAAAGAAGAAGACCTCGGACCACAAAAGTAATATAGATCTGACAGCAGCAGGAGCCACTTTCCCGCTCCCCTATTACAATCTGGCTTTTAAAACCTATAAAGATTCTACCGGGGTATCGGTGACCTACGGCGGAATCGGCAGCGGTGGAGGTATACGCAGCCTGAAAGACCGGATCGTAGATTTTGCAGGCAGCGATGCTTATCTTTCTGAAGCAGAAATGGCGGAAATGCCGGCCCCGGTTGTACATATCCCGACTTGTATGGGTGCTGTCGTCATGGCTTACAACCTACCCGAAGTAAAAGAGCTGCAATTGACAGGTGACATGATCGCCGACATCTTCCTAGGCAAAATCACCCGTTGGAACGATCCCCGTATTCAACAAGTAAATCCGGGA
>OBVO01000852.1_pt1 | contig 15900 bp, 13 predicted proteins | sample 1495151 | NCBI WGS metagenome assembly OBVO01 (sample SAMEA2580019, study PRJEB22360) | human gut metagenome | reverse complement strand
CCGCCGCCGGGAACCGGCTCGCGCGCGGCAAGTGCCTCGGCAAATCCGCGACAGGTTTTATCCATCATCTCTTGGCTCATACCCATGCACCTTCAAGTCATATAGATCGGTCGGGCGGCAACCGCCGGCCAACTGTATCGATCAAGTAATGGTGCTAAGTCTAGCCCATAAGCACATGAGCGTCAGCGAACCTGGCCATCGCGGATTTCTATGACACACGATAGGCGTCGGCGCCGCAAGCATGGGACACATGGCCCACCTTTCGAGACTTCCGGACGTCAAAAACTGAGGCATATCTATAAACAAGGAATCTGTTGGGGCAACGCCCGCGTACACACGCCCCATTAAAACAACGGGCACCTCACCCTGGGGAGGGCCGACGGCATCGGCCCTCCCCTCTCCCGGACATATTGCCACTTGTCGGCGCATATCCGGCCATCAGAATGGGACACATGGCCCACCCTAGCGAGCCGTCCACGCGTACAGTAAAGGCAGGTAATCCATGGGCGGTTACAGATGAGGAGACACGACCATGAAAAAGAAGGCCTTTGCGATTCTCACCCTCTGCATCAGTCTCTTTGCTGCAGTTGCCCTGGTGGGTTGCGGCGGAAGCGGTGGCGCTACCGGCAGTGGCGGTGGCGGCGGCGCGGAAAAACCAGCCGTGGATATGAGGACCGACTTCATCTGGTTTAAGGTCGAGGTCCCCGAGGGCGTCGAGATCACCGACGTCGCTGGCGACACCGCCGATAGGGCCCAGTTTAAGTTCACCGAGAGCGAGCACGCCAGCGATCGCTTCATCCCTGTCTTCGACTCTGACAAGAACGCCGACGAGCTGTTCGACTACGAGGCAAAGTGGAAGGCCAACTCCGGATGGACCGAGAGCGACCCCGTTAAGTACAACGGCAAGACCTGGCGCAGCGCCTACTTCACGCACTCGGGCGGCGTGACGACCGAGTACTTCACCGACGTTGACGGTGGCAGCGTGTATGTGCGCATCGACAACGTAGAAGAGCACAAGGACGCCGTCGAGACCATGATGAAGTCCCTGGAGTTTGCCGATGACATCGCCAAGGCCAAGACCGAGGCCATGGATGTCAAGCTCGACGATATCGAGATCAAGCGCTAAAGCTCCAACGGCATGCAGCAGCGCCGTTTTAGCTCAGCCGGGATGCAAGGTGTGACTCCTTGCATCCCGGTTTTTTGTGTTCGAAAGCGCCCGGTCACATCACCATATTGAGCACGTTGACGAATTCCTGCGCCTGGGAGCGGCTGCTCAGGCTAAAGACACAGGCAGTCAACAGCCGGTTACGTAGAAAAACGTCGCGGTCCTTGATCCTGTTGACCCTTTTCGCGGTCGCGCGCAGAACACCAAATCGTGTCCGCACGAGCAAATAAACTAATACCACAAGGAATATAAGCCGCCATCCAAGGATGGCGAAGTGAGACAAAGGGTTAGCAATAGCGAAGATTTAAGTCTAAAACCCTTAGGAAGTGCTAATATATAGTTATTGAAAGAGGCTAAGATGCAGAGACGCGAATTGATCCGCATCCTCGAAGAAGCCGGCTTCATCTCGAAAGGAGGCACTAATCACGAGAAGTTCGTCAAAGGAGATAAACTCGTGCTCGTGAAACGCCACCGAGAGATTGAGGATCAAATTACCAAAAGAATCTTAAGGCAGGCAGGACTTCGATAGCTCATCCTCATCACATTTCGCATCGAGTTTTAGAGGAGGTCTTACATGGTTTACGTATGGGAATTCGAGTTCTTTGATTCGGACGGCGTTGTCGACGCTGTGCCATGTGGCTCGCTGGGCGGAGGCGGAACGTTCGGATCCGACCTAAACGACGCTGTCGAAAGCGCCGCTGATTTTCTCGCATGTATGGTCGACGATCACCTTATGGGCGGCGTCGATCTTCCCGCGCCGGAATTTGGACACCAGCCGCAACACGGCGGCAAGATTATCGCCGTGGCCGTCAGCCGCGAGCTCGGCGACATCCCCGCCGTCACCGCAGCAGATGCCGCGCGTATGCTCGGTGTTAGCTCAGCACGGATATCGCAACTGATAAATGCAGGACTGTTGGATTCATGGAAGGATGGCACCAAGCGCATGGTGTCCAAAGCTTCCATAGAGGCACGACTCGCCGACGCACCAAAGGCAGGACGCCCAAAAGAGGCCCCTATTGCTGTCTAAAGCAATAGCGTTGCAGGTTTTTCATTTGCCAGATTTGTTAACAAGCTCTCCCAATTCGGGACTCGCTGCGTCCCGAATTGAATTGGACACATTGCCGCTGATTGCCGCGCATTCTCAATCCAAAGTATAAGAGGAGTACTCCATGACAGACAGACCGAAAACAACACTGCGCGACTGCATCTACGGACTTGCCGTTGGCGACGCACTGGGCGTTCCATACGAGTTTATGCCTCGCGGCACGTTCGAATGCACCGACATGATTGGCTATGGCACGCATGGGCAACCCGCCGGCACCTGGAGCGACGACACATCTATGACGCTTGCTACCTGTGACTCGATTAGGGAGCTCGGGCATATCGACACCGCGGACATGCGCGACAAGTTCGTAGGCTGGATTGCCCGTGGCGAATATACGATCGACGGTGTTTTCGATTACGGCGGCACGACCGCTCGAGCCCTGCGCACCGGCAAAGGAGGCTCCGGCGAGCGCGACAACGGCAACGGATCGCTCATGCGCATCGCGCCCCTGGCGTTCACCGATGCGACGGACGAAGAGATCTGCGAGGTCTCTGCGATAACGCACGCTCATAGAACGTCAACTGAGTCATGCATCATATTTGTTGAGCTGATGAGAGGCGTGCTAAGCGGCGCACTCCCCTCGTGGGCGCTGCAGCTGAAAAGCGCGCCCGAGCACGAAATCAGATCCGGCGGCTTCGTGCGAGACACGCTTAAGGCAGCCACCTGGTGCTTCGTCAACACCAGCAGCTACGAAGACTGCGTGCTTGCCGCCGTCAACCTGGGCGACGACACCGACACCACCGCAGCCGTCGCAGGCGCCCTCGCCGGCACAGCCTACGGTATCGAGGCAATTCCACAGGAGTGGGTCGACACCCTGCGCGGTAAAGAGCTGATTGAGAACTGCCTGTTTTAGGGCGCGTCGGCAGCAGAAACAAGCCAGGAGGCATGGTGTAGAGGTCGATGTTGCGTGCGGGTGCGGGGGTCTTTGCGCGACTCCTTCAGCGCGTTCTCGTAGAGCGCCTTGTAGTCGGGCTCTTGACCGGTCTCTCCGCCCTGCGCAGGGTCGATCGGATCGGTCTCGGCGGGCGTGGTCTCCTGGGCCATGCTCCCTCCATTTCCGCCCCGCACGGGGCATCGTCTTGCCCCGTGCGGGGCGCTTTTCGACATGAAAAGGCCACCCGTGCGGATGGCCTGGTTCAACGTTTTGGTCGGGGCGGCGGAACTCGAACCCGCACGGGCGATCCCCACGTGCTCCTGAGGCACGCGCGTCTGCCATTCCGCCACGCCCCGATGTGATAGAATGCAGTTGCTTGGCGGTTCCGCCCTGGGCTCGGTCTGGGGTTGGAACCGTCTTTTTTATTCAATCAGCTTTCTCCAAAACGTATGTCCCGTTTTCTATGTCTGCTATTGGTTTGATTACCAGTTAGATCGACACTGCTCCAAAACTCTATAGCGATTTAGATGAAAACGGTGAAAGTTTGATTACCAGTTAGATCGACACTGCTCCAAAACCTGTCCCCTTTGGACAACTATTACTTTACTGTTTGATTACCAGTTAGATCGACACTGCTCCAAAACAGCGTGCCGATGATACGGGCAACGGTGCGCGTTTGATTACCAGTTAGATCGACACTGCTCCAAAACTTGTAATCGTGCCAGCCGCTCTTGTCCGGGTTTGATTACCAGTTAGATCGACACTGCTCCAAAACTATCTGGTTTTGGCGTTCTTCGCCGCTGGGGTTTGATTACCAGTTAGATCGACACTGCTCCAAAACATAAGTTAGGCTAGGCTCCCCTCGGGGAGGTTTGATTACCAGTTAGATCGACACTGCTCCAAAACCGTTATTCAGATTCCCGCGCGGGGCCATCGTTTGATTACCAGTTAGATCGACACTGCTCCAAAACTGCCGATTGGAGGTGGCGGATGCCCCTCGAGTTTGATTACCAGTTAGATCGACACTGCTCCAAAACGTCAAAACTGCCCGGTGCCATTTTATGCAAGTTTGATTACCAGTTAGATCGACACTGCTCCAAAACTGGATCACCCCACGCCCACGCCGTACGACTGTTTGATTACCAGTTAGATCGACACTGCTCCAAAACAATCGTTAACCATTACAACTTTATACACAAGTTTGATTACCAGTTAGATCGACACTGCTCCAAAACTGCCTGAAAATGGTTTTTAGCGTTTCGGTTTGTTTGATTACCAGTTAGATCGACACTGCTCCAAAACTGATTGAGCGCGGTCTTTACGTCTGTGCAGTTTGATTACCAGTTAGATCGACACTGCTCCAAAACTCGCCGATACCATCAAGCGGTGCGGCGGCAGTTTGATTACCAGTTAGATCGACACTGCTCCAAAACTACTCTACTTCCGTAGTGCTGTCTTTGGTAGTTTGATTACCAGTTAGATCGACACTGCTCCAAAACCGCATTGTCGCGTCCCCTTCCGGCGTGTCGGTTTGATTACCAGTTAGATCGACACTGCTCCAAAACCCCCTTGTGAGCGCGTCTACCTCCCTTAGTGTTTGATTACCAGTTAGATCGACACTGCTCCAAAACGCTCAATCTCGCATTCCCGCGCATCGCGCGTTTGATTACCAGTTAGATCGACACTGCTCCAAAACGTATCGTATCCCTCATATACATCATCAATAGTTTGATTACCAGTTAGATCGACACTGCTCCAAAACAAGGTCGGCGATAATCTCTATACTTGGAAGTTTGATTACCAGTTAGATCGACACTGCTCCAAAACTATCTATCCGCAACCCGCAGCCGAACGGCGGTTTGATTACCAGTTAGATCGACACTGCTCCAAAACAGCGGATTAGGGGAGCGCCTATGCGTTCCGTTTGATTACCAGTTAGATCGACACTGCTCCAAAACGCTTCATCTGATGCTATAATTGCAGACGGGGTTTGATTACCAGTTAGATCGACACTGCTCCAAAACGAGTTGAGCACGCTACCGGGAGCCGAGCAGTTTGATTACCAGTTAGATCGACACTGCTCCAAAACGACTGACTATAATGTTATATACGTATATAAGTTTGATTACCAGTTAGATCGACACTGCTCCAAAACCATTGGAGCAAATTCCCTACTGCGACGGGACGTTCAATCTAACCGGTCGGTTCTTTCAATGCTCTAAAAACTGCAGGTCAACCGTTAGTTTATGTTCGTGTCCGTAAGACATGGTATCTTTTTTATTCTCCAGGAGCAACAGGCTCAACTTAAGGAAAAACACGTGGTCATAGAGCGTTTGCAGCTCATTTTGCGTCAAAAAAGTTTTGAGATTTACAAATACGATTGTCTTTCTGCAGCCAGCGTCAAGAGCAAATGAAAGAAAATTCAGCAGATTATCAAGGAACGATTTATCTTCTTGAGGCGCTGCACCAAACCCTAAAAACTTGAGGTAGCGCTTCAGATCCCATTCTAAACCAAACCCCAAGTCGGCATTAAAACCAAGATTCAATCCACCCAAACGCAGCTTTATTGCTCGTTCAGCCTCTTCCACTTGCATACGCAAATCTTCGTCTTCGAGGAACTCGCGCTCTACCTTCTTGGTGACTGCGGTCACAAACGCACGGTCATCCCATGGAAGATTCAGCGCATCAGGCACCACCATTAGAGCGCTGCCGGGCTTGATCTCCTCATCGTCTTTCCAAAGGGAATAAGGCTCCAACGCCTGGCGCCCCAATCCGTTTTGCAAAGAAGCTGCAATCCGTGCGAATAGAGCCGAGTTCTCGACTTGCAAAACCGATGTCTCCCCTGCTATTAGCTCCAGCGAGTTCTCAAGTCCCGAAAACACGAGCCTCATAAAACCAGGAGCTCCTCCATTGTGTCTATCTCCTCATGAGCCTCGCGGTTACCCGTAATGTACTCCATGGTCGAAAACTGAGATTCGGTCACGCGCAAAACCTGTACAAGGCCAGCTGGCGGGCGATGCTTCCTGAGTCTTTGCACTGCGCTTCCCGCCGCTCCATCATTAACAACAAGCTTTGCATACACGGACTCCTGGAGCATAAGATAGCCGTCTTTAAGAAGGAACTTACGGAATACTCGATAGTCTTTTCTCTGCGCAGGAGTATCGACGGGCAAATCAAAGAAGACGACAAGCCTCATATATCTGATCCTTTCCCCGGCACTCATACGACCTCAAACGACTCGATTTCGTCTACCGACAGCTTCCGGTCAAGAGCCTTGAAACAGTCAGCAACATACAGAGAGATTACGGAGCCCACGCGATACGTGCCGCCTCGATATGCGATCCCCTGATTAAGCATGTCGACCAAAAGCAGCTTTGTCTCCTTAGAGAACTCACCGTCAAAGTTATCGAACACAATACGGTCCACAAGGGGCCTAAACGGTTCCATAAAATCACAGCTCAAGTTGAACTGGTTAAACTCATTTCTGTGACAAATCCCCACTTGCGTAAGGTATCCGCGCGCCGCAATCTCGCGATTGACGCTCGACAGCAGAATCGCATAGCCGTAATTGAGAGCAGCGTTCAGAGGCGTATCGTCATCCCTCGAGAAGGACGGACCAAACAGAGAGCTGAAATACAATCGGGCTGCATGCCCTTCGCGATTCGTCGTATCACCCGAGCGCACCTCGGCAACAATGCTCTTGAGCGTCTCACCCTGCTCCTCACGCGCACGAGCGTGGAGCACATCAGATTGATGCTTGATTTTGTCGCGTACGATTCGTTGCCATACGCGCTTTTTAATCGGCTCGCCCCACTCAAGCTGTTCTGCAATACGCTTGCTGGTGTTATGTGCTCCGTATAGTGGTAAATATTGCCCAATAGGGTCGCACTTCTCGTCAGAAACGACAAACGCGACCTTTGCCTTGGCAAGCTCCGAGAGCAGATAAGCGCTTATGAACACCTGGTTGGTCTGGAGGACGACCGACGAAATCTCCGAAAGGTGGACCTTCGCCGTGTCGTCCTCGCGACGGACAACCATGTAGCCGCCCTTGTATTGCAGTTTGCAAGGGCTGGAAATGACGATATTCCTAAAGCCCGACACGGGTCCTTCTCTCGAACATGCCCGTTACAGACTGGTCAACGATAAAGAATGGAATTGCTGGGTCGTTGATTAGTTTTGATATGTCCGTCACCATAGCGCCCGCCTTTGCAGGCCCGCCAATTCCAGAGAGGTCTACAACTCGATCCGTACCGTTTTCGATACGAATTAGGCCAAACGTAAGCTCACGCTGCTGCGATTCATCGAGCGCCGACACGGAAGACAGCCGAGAGAGCTTAAGCTGCCTGGACAACTTTCCACAAGTTGCATCAGCAGCGTAACCAATCTTGTTCACCAACCCCTCAAGCAAAGGAAGAATGCTTGGCTTTTCATCCGTTTTCGACATATTTAACAGCAGCATCTCATCCTGCGAAAATGCCAATTGAGAGCCCGATCTGACCTCCTTTGCGCCAGTAATAATCAAACGGTCTCCATCCACCTCAATCAGCTGTTTCTTGTAGATCTTCGACCTCGTGATACCGACGTACTCTAGGCCCTCCTTCTCCGCAAGTCCCCTCGCATACTCACCAAGCGCTGCCGAGTCTCCCTCGATGCGCGCCGCAAGCCACACGGGAACCTGAGAGAACCGGAATACCGGCTTTCCCTTCTTTTTGGCCTCATAGATAAAGAAATACGCAAACTGCTGGCTCGAAAAACCACCGTATTGCTTAGCATCGAGCCCCTGCTTGGTCGACAACTCAAGCTTTGCACCCATCTTAGGATCACGCAACGAGTAAATCGTTGCCTTCCAGAACGCGCCCGTATCCTCCTGCGGCATCCTCGAGATGTAGCACTGGCGATAGTTGAGCGCGCGGCGAATGCCCTCGACCTCTGCCGCTGCATTCCAGCCGTCCGGAAGATACTTTCCCCTATAACGCTTGATCTCGTCGTCCTCGGTCCAGGCATCGTCAAAGACCTCGCCCGTCTCGGGGTCAAAACCCGCAGTCATAAAGCTATTGACGACAAATCCGGCAGATCCAGGCATGCGATGGGTTTTCTTAAACAGCTCAGACTGCTCGCGTACGTATTTCTTAATCACGTGCGAGTAGCCAATGGGGTTCTCATACATACCGGGGTGGCGCATCTGAATAAACAGGCCCAAGCGGCATGCCAGATAGGCATCATGCGCATGATGGAAATCGTTGGCTTCGCGGCATTTGACCAAGCCGGCCGCCTCACGGAGGTTGTGCGACACGCTCGCCTTAACGGGAACGATCTTAGTTCCCTCGTCGGCATAACGCGCCTCAAGCAACGCCTGCGCCATCTTGACCATCTGGCTCGTCTCCACGAGCTGACGCGCGACAAAGCCCTTCATGGCGTTCTCGTTTATGGAAGGACGCAGCAGGTTGCGATACTTTTTATCGCCAATGAGCTTCGCCTGATGCAGCTGTTTCCACGTCTCGCCCATCTTCCGGCGAATGCTCTTATCAATCAAAAGCTGGTCGGTCTTGTGCTGATTTTCCTCGCGATACACCAGCGCCTTGTTTTCGAGGCTGTCGTCCTTAATATAGGCGCGCGGAATAATATGGTCGACCTCATACTCGCCCGAGCCTGTCATAAGCTTATTGAGGTCGATAGCGCGGCCGGAATACAGGCATTTTCCGTTCTGCATCAAATAGAGGGTCAGGCGCTCGTCAAGGTCTACATTGGCTGCCTTGAGCTCTTTAAAATCGTCCATAACAGCCAGGTTGCCGCCCTCGGCCTTAAACGCCTTGAGCGCGTCCTCGATGGCGTCCCAGCGCTTCGTAGTCCGCTTGCCCTTTTTCTTTTCGTCCTCGTCGCGAGTCACCTCAACAAAAACGTTAGCCGGCGCGTGCCCCGCAATCTTTGCGATTTCGTCAACAATGCGAATCGCTTGATTCAAGCTGCGACGAATCGCCGGGGATCCGGGAAGCTCATTTACGCCTAGAGACTTCTCATGCTCGGCATAGTATTTTCGATTGTGTTCATCCACTTTTTCCTGGAAGCCCAGTGTGTTGTCGTGGAGAATCTCCATCATCACCATAGTCTCGCCCAGGCGACGCTCAGAGCTTGGGTTTCCCTCTCGCAGCACGTCCATGATGCTCATAGAGCGACCAGCTTGCGTATCAATCCTAATACCCGTCAGGAACTTCTCTGACAGACGTCCCCAACCAGTCAGGCGCTTTTTGCAGATCTTTTTAATCTGCTCGGCATCGAGCATTCCGTTGCCACTGGGGCCAAACTCATCCTGCAGTTTTTCCTTAAGGATCGAGCGGTCCTCGAACAACGTGTTCCAAAGAATGATCGTTTCGATAACCGGATACTCGGCACGGCTCAACTCATCCACGCCAAAGATATCCTTGGCAAAGAAGATGTACGAGCCCATCTTTGATTCAAGGCCGCTCTCACCCTGGCCACCGCGGACAACCGGATTTGTCGCGTCGCCCTCTTTTACCAGCCAGTCGGCAATCATCTTGTAGGTAACGCGACGTTTTTTATGGAAAAGCTCATGGACAATTCCCTCGCGCTGCGCGGCATCCAGGCGTTGCCAATCGTCACCATCTTCGGACCAGCGAACGCCATTGAGTTCGTTCAGAACGCAGAACTCCTCGTAGAGCAGAGACTGCTTGGGAAGCACCTTTTCACCAGCAAGATAAGTGCAATCACCAGTCATGCGCATGATAAAGTTCTCGGCGCTCTTGTTCTTATCGATTACGGTATCCCAGTTCCAAGGCGCAATCGTCGCATCTTCCATGCCGGGCTTACGCTCGGACCATTGGAATCGATGGTTGCCGTGTTTGTCCTGGGCAGCATTTTTAGGCGTCAGCGGACCGACATAGTACGGAATACGGAACGTAACCAGACTCTCGATCTTCGCAGCCTCGTCCTTAAGGAACGGATAGAAGCGGCCCTGGTTTTTGAGAATGGCCTGCAGCTCCTCAAGATGCAGCTGATAGTAGATAGCACCGTTATCACTCGTCTTAAGGCGACGCAAAAAGCGCTGTTTGTCGAATGCGTCCATCATGGCGATATAGCGCTCATCCGTCTCCGCACCCGTTCCCGTAAAGAGCTTCTTTACGGATTTAGCGAAGTCATCATAGGACAGTTTATGCAGGTCATATGCGGTGTAACCCTGTGCCTTAGAGGCATCGTAGTCGCGCGAGGGGTCATCGCTATTCGAATCGTGATAGGTTGCGCCGCGGAAGAAAGACTCATATGAGCCGGGAGCATATTCGTGGACCAAAGTCTTGAGTCGATCAAGATCATTCGCGTAACAATTATATTTTTCGATCATGTTGACCGAGATTGTCTGGCCCTCAGCATAGGACAAAAGCCCCTGTAGCACGTAAGCAGAGTAAACACCGCAGATGGACTCAAGAAGCTCGACGCAGTCATCGGGACATGCGGCCTGCAGCGCTTCTAGCTTCTCGTCATCCGAAAGCGCGAGCTTAGTTGCCCCGCACTCAAACTCGCCAAACACATCTTTGAACTCGCATTGGAGACCGACGACAGCGCTCGACAAACCCTTCGCCAGCTTTTTGTTCGCAGCCGCATCCGCAGTATCCACTTTAACAAGCGCCTGAATGTCTTTTGCCTTTTGCGAACGAGAAGATCGCTCATCAGCCAAGATCTTCGCTACAGAGAGTTCATCAAGCTTCGTGAACTCATGTTCTCTCGATTCACACCATGCCTTCAGAGCACCATTGAGATTCTTAAGGGCATCGGATGTCTTTGCCGTCTTTGCCGTCAGCTTCTCCCCCTGGCGCAAGAAGTTACCGCGATGCTTAACGATGTTATGGATTGCGAGATACACCAATCGAAGATCGGCCTGCTCATCGGTGTCCATAAGGTAAGTACGCAGATGATAGATGGTCGGGAAGCGATCGTAGTAATCGTCCTTCGTGAAGTCCTTGGTAAAGATCGGATCGCCCTCAATGGTCCGCGACTGGTTAAGTCGCATGAAAAAGCCCGGATCGACCTCGCTCATCGCAGGCTCGAACAGCTTTTGCAGCAAGTCGAGGCGCCAACGACGGCGCACGTAACGGCGACGCTGCCCACGATGAACGCGCGCCTCGGACGCCGGCTGCGCGCTATCGAACAAACGACTGCCCCACGTCGGCTGTTTCTTAAAATGCAGAAGCTTGCCCTGGGCATCGGTCACCGCCCAACCAACGGAGCCGGTTCCCATGTCGAGGCCGATATTGTAGTCGCCAGAGTAGTTTCTTAAATTCATGTCGACCAGCCCTTCCGCGCTGTGTTACAGTTGCCTTGTCGATTACCAGTTACATCGACACTGCGAGTCAAAATACGGCTTTGCCAAAAATGCCTTCCTTGGAAGGCGTCCCGTAGGGGACAATTTGACTTGCCAGAGGGGTTCCATTCGGGACCCCTCTTTTTTGATGCTACTACCACATACGGACATTTTTTAATAGCCATCGGCAAACGTAATGTTGCTCAACGTTCGTGCTATGAGCGTGAGCGTTTAATGGAGTGCCTGCGGGTCCTGTCGCCGCACAAAAACGGGGCGGCCCGCACCCCTGCGAGCCGCCCCGTGCCCCTAGCTATCGCGTCATAAGGCTAACCAGCGCCACTCCCCTACTTCCCAAATAGCGCACCCAGAAAACCGCGACGTTTGGGCTTTTCCTCTCGGTAGGAGCCCTCGGCCACCGCTGCCACCTGACGCGGTTGCCCGCCGCCTCCATGGCGCACGATCTGGTACAGAAACGGCGATTTAACGTATTTGACCTCGATGGGCGTGGCGTGCACGGTGCTTTCGCTCGACAGCATCACGTTGGGATTGAGCGGTGCCACCACATGTGTCTCGCGCTTATCGCTAAACACCACCGCGGCCGCACGACCCGTCTGGCCGTTTACGGCAATGCGCACCTGCTCGCCTTCGCGGCTGTCCGACGCCGGACGATCGACAAAGTAGACCGGCACCATCACCAGACCATCCTTGTGTTTGCGGGCCTTGCGCGCCCACGTGCGGATACTCTTTTTATTGAGCCCCAGCACCGCCTCGGCATCGTTGCCGGCAACGTCGAGCGCCAGCTTATCAATGACCACCTGGTCCTTGGTAGATGCATCGACGGAAACGACGCGGAAGTCGCCTTCCTGCATGGCAGGATCGAACGGCCCCACCTTGGCAAAGTCCCACGGCTCCAAAATGCCCATAAGACGAACGTCCAGGTAGTTTGCCCGCGGATATGCCCAGTCGAGCACCTCGTAGTACACCAAGGTCTCCTTGCTCAGCCCCTTGCCCGGGAAGGACGCCATCATGCGCAAATCCGCGAGCGCCATGGGAAAGTAGAAGAGCATCATGTCGTTTTGGATCGCGTCTTCTACATCGTGACCGGCAAAGGCTTCCGCATACTGGTGCACCAGCTGCAGCGCGTTGGCACGTGCCTGCTGCGGCGAGATTTCGCAGGGAATACCCTGCTCGGGTACATACTCCGCACCAACGCCCATGGTCAGGCGCTTGCTAAAGGTACCGGGCTTGAGTAGGTCTGCAACGCCGATCTTATTGCCGCAGGACGGGCACTCAAACACGCGCTGAGTGGACTCGCCTTCAAAGGATGCGCCACAGAAGGGGCACGGGATGCTCACGTGCGTGGCCTCCTGGAACTCCTGCGCCGTGCCGCGGTCCTCCCACAGTAGATGCTCCAGAACCGACTGGTTGCGCCAGTGCGCGTTGAAGAAATACCAGTCGGGGTCCACCGGGCGCTCGAGCTGCGACACATGGGTGAGCTTAAGCAACCCATCGACAACCGTCAGCGGCGCATGGCGAATGCCCAGGGCGCTCTTGGGCTCCCCCGCATCGGCCTGCCACGGAACGACCGTGCCGCAATAGGCGCACTCAAAGCTGCGTTTAGCCTGGTGCGAGTACATAGGGCCGCCGCAGTTTTGGCATTTAATGGCAAACATCTCGTCCATGGATACATCCTCCTTTACGCAGGGGCTGTCGACATTAAGTATGTCGGGCAGGCAGGCACAAGCCCATACCCATGTGGCCCAAAATGGAGCACCCGGTCGGACAAGAAGCCCCGCTCGTTAGCTCCAGCAGACCATTGCTGCATTTTCTGAGCATCGGCGCACGGCGCGCCCATGCGAGCTACACTATCCCCTTAAACGAGGATGCGAGGAGGTACGCCATGCTATTTGTAAATCGGCTGGTACATACACTTGTTCCTGGCAGCGAGGGCGAGCCGGTCGATGCATCTTGTCGCACCAACGCGGGCTTTGCCGCAAGCCTCATTTGCATTGGCCTCAACATTACCCTGTGCCTGGCCAAGGGCATCGCGGGTCTGCTCGCCGGCTCTGTCTCGCTTGTCGCCGATGCCTTTAACAACCTCTCCGATGCCTCGAGCAACATTGTGAGCTTGCTCGGGTTCCGCCTTGCCAGCCGCCCGGCAGACGAAGGCCACCCCTATGGCCACGGCCGTTACGAATACCTCGCCGGCTTGTTTGTCGCCGTCCTCGTTTGTGCCGTCGGCATCAACCTGGTGCTCGAGTCCATTACCAAGATCATCAAGCCCTCCCCCACCGCCTACACGCTGGTCTCCCTAGCCGCCCTCGTCTTGTCCATGCTCGTCAAATTATGGATGGCCGCATTCAACCGCGCGCTGGGCGACCGCATCGACTCGGAGACGCTCATCGCCACAGCGCAGGACTCCAAAAACGACGTCATCACCTCGGGTTCGGTCTTGGCGACGGCGCTTGTTTCGCAGACGACCGGCTTTGACCTCGATGGCTGGGCAGGCCTGGGTGTGGGCATCTTCATCTGCATCAGCGGCATGGGCCTGGCGCGCGACGCCATCAGCCCGCTGTTGGGACAAGCGCCCGACCCCAAGCTCGTCCAGGAAATCCGCGACAGGATCATGTCGTACCCCCAGGTCTTGGGCACACACGACCTCATGGTGCACGACTACGGCCCCGGCCGTCAGTTTGCCAGCGCACACGTGGAAATGCCCGGCGAGGGCGATGCCTTTGAGCACCACGAGATCCTGGACGCCATCGAACACGATATTAAACGCCAGATGGGCATCGACATCACGCTGCACTGCGACCCCATCGCCACCACCGGCGATGACCTGCGCGGCTGGGTCAAGCGTGGCGTCATGCAGATCGATCCCGCGCTCTCCATCCACGACCTGCACGAACACGATGGCTTTGTGTCATTTGACCTGGTGCGTCCCGACGGCTTTCGCATCTCCGACGACGAGCTGTTGGAGCGCGTAACGCATATCGTGCACGAGCGCAGGCCCGATGCATCATGCGTTGTCACGTTTGACTCGGGCTTTAGCTCGCCCGACCGTCCGGCCGAACAGCTGTAATCGACAGCAAAACGGGACGCAGGACCGCCGATCAACGCGCCCATGCGCCCGGTCACGCGATCCTACGTCCCGTTTTTGTTTGCACCGCTAAGGCTCTAGCCGCTCGGCCGCTAGTTTCCCTGCGCGCCCGAAATGCCGTTTTGCAGGGCATCCCAGGCGTTCGTTGCCATATCACCCAGATTCTGAGCAATATCACCGAGGTTCTGGGCTGTGTCGCCCAGCTCTTGGGCCTTATCCCCAAGCTCCTGCGCCTTGTTGCTCAGGTCCTCCAGCGTGTTGGAGCTCGAGCTGTCCGTGGTGCCCTGGTCGCCGGACGCGTTGCTCGACGAGCTGTCCTTGCGCGTGAGCTGAATCTCAAGGTTGCCGTCACCGTTGTAGTAGGCAGATGTGACGACCCAGTTGGCATCGACGACGGGCGTCGAGCCGTCGTCGGTCAGAATCACGGCATTCGAAAGATCGGCCCCGCGCGACTTGAGGAGCTTCTTGGCGTTTGACCAGTACTGACCCGGGATATCGCTCAGGTCGACGGTGCCGGACTGGGCAGTCTCGGTCTGCTCGGCCGTGGTATCAGTCGTGGCGCCCCGCTTGTTGAGCATGCCCGACACAATGGCGAACACAATCGAAAGGGTAAAGAAAATCGCCAGCACGATGAGGATCTTCTTAATCACGCTCGACGAACGCGAAGGCTTCTTCTCCTCGTCCTCGCCATACTGGGGGATGGACTTGGGATACTCACGATACGGCTCGCGCGCATACGAATCGCGCGACTCATGACGAGGCTGGTGCTGTGCCGTGCGCGGCATATACGTCGTCTGCTGGGGCTGCGGAATGGGATTTTGCGGCAGGTTGTTATAGGCATCTGCCGCCGCATTGCCATACGGGTCCGGCGTCGCGTTGCCATACGAGTCCTGCGGTGCATAATCAAACGGATCCCGTGGTGCATCGCCATAGCCCATAACTTGTGTGGGTTCGGCAGACATCTGTGTCGCATCGGGGACAGCATTGCCGGGATTCGGCACGATACGGGTCGTGTCGGCGCTACCGCCGGCCTGTGCGGAGCCATATCCGCTCATCACAGTCGTCTTGTCCTGGTCCATGCAACGTTTCCTTTCCGTCGCCTGTAAGCATCAAGTTATCCATGCATTCTACCCGCGCAAAAGCCTATGATGGACAAAGCCCGCCGGTATCTACAAGACATGCGCGGCCGACGGTCACAAGCGAATCGAGGATATGTCATGGCAAAAAGCAAGCTCATCAAGGACACGACGCGTGCCGAGCGTGAGGAGATCATTAAACTGGCGCTCGCTGGCTGCGGCAACGGCAGGGGCGGCCAACGCGGGGCGGGGGGAGCCTGTTTTTTAAC